>JGI12635J13318_1000226_pt1 | contig 12659 bp, 14 predicted proteins | sample BlaSpr_A8_OM2_M2_FD_13318 | JGI IMG/M metagenome (IMG submission 13318) | reverse complement strand
CCCCAACAGCAGCGTCAAGGTCTTCAACTCCGGACCGCCGATAAGCCGGACCGGTCTTTCGCTGGCTGGGCCGATTCCGTACTTGGTGGGATCGGTACCCAAGTATCCGGTCGGCACGCGCGAAAACATTATTGCCACCTACTACAACTACAATTTCGGCGTCTTCAACAAGGACAACAACAACTCCGGCCGGATCATCCAGCTTGCGATCAAAGTCTTTTGGTAATCCTGTGAAACGTGGTGATTCCTATGAAAGGCACAACTATGTACCCCCCCAACCTGGAAACCTGCGGCGCAAATTACGGTTCCACGTCCACGGATAAAAGGGAGAACTTTGCACCGCCTTGGTTGCCTCGGATTGGCCGCTGGATGCGCCCTGCTCGCCGGTCTCGCGAATGAAGCTCGTGCGGCGCAAGGGGCGGCAACGCCGTTTGTAACGCTCGAAGCGGAAGCTGGAACGCTTGGCGGCGGTGCCATCATCCGCTCGATTACCCCGGGGATGCCAGTGCCAACCGTGGCCACCTTGGAGTTAGAAGCATCCGGCCACAGCCTAGTCGAGTTGAGGAACAACGGTGATTCGGTGTCATGGGTAAATAACACCGGTGTGACCGCTAATGCGATCGTGATCCGCGCCTCGATTCCGGATGCTCCTACCGGTGGAGGCATAACCGCCACGATAAACTTATATGTGGACGGAGTATTTCGCCAAGAGATTACCCTAAGCTCCAAGCAATCGTGGGTCTACCGCGGCTCCCTAACCAACCCCGATGACCCCAACGCAGGGGGGATGCCCTACCACTTCTACAATGAGGATCGGGCTCGGATTACCGGCGCTCCGATCGCGGCCGGCAGCACTATCAAACTTCAAAGGAATGCGGCCAATACGGCGCCGGTCTACGACATTGATTGCATTGATCTGGAGAACGTTCCGGTTGCGCTACTGCAACCCGCCAATTCCCTTTCTATCGTGGCCTATGGGGCGGACCCGAACTTTACGACTGATTCGACAATCGCCATCCAGAACTGTGTGAATGATGCGCGGGTGCAGGGGAAGTCCGTGTGGATCTCTCCCGGCAAGTACCTGACGAACAGCTTAGCATCCGGCGGATTGAACTTCACCGGCGTGACGGTGAACGGCGCTGGAATGTGGTATTCGATGATTTATCGTCAAGTTCCCCTTCCGCCGCCGGTTACTCCATGGCGGTCCAACATCACAGTGGGCTCGGACACCACGCTACGAGACATTTCTATTGATTCTAATGCTATCTATAGAGGAGTTGGCGGGGCCGGCGGCGACGACTCTGGAATCAGTGCCAACGGCGCTGGCGGCTGGCTGATCGAGCGTGTCTGGGTACAGCACTGCGATGCTAATTGGCTAAGTGGCAGCAACGGGGTTATTCGGGATAGCCGAGTCGCGGATAGTTGGGCTGATGGGATAAACCTCAACAATGGCAACACACCTAATCCGGACAAAGTGGGTCTCAATCTTACCGTACAAAATTGCTTCGTCCGGAGAGCTGGCGACGACGGGATTGCGACGTACTCCGACGCTGGCGCCAATGCGGACAACTCTCAAATGGACGGCACGAAGATTTTAAACAATACTTCAGTCGCAGCTTGGTGGGCTAATGGCATCCGCATCGCTGGCGGACGGAATGTTCAGGTAACGAACAATCTCGTGAATGGCGTGGCGGCGAACAATGCCATGGAAATTGGGGTCTTTGGCGACACAGGGCAACCCTTGGAATCTGCTACCGTGGACGGAAATACCTTGATCGGAGGAGGCGGTTGGAACGGCACCGACCGGCACGGCGTGCACGTTGGCTCTTTGGGGAGCAGCTCTTTCTTTCCTAACGCCTACACGGTCGCCACAATTAGTAACAACGTTATCCGCGATTCCCTTCGCGCAGGCCTCAAAATAGGCACCACGTACGAGAACGTAACAGTTTCAAACAATACGATCGACCATCCAGCAACTCAGGGCATTTGGATCGCGCCGGGAGTTACCGGCACCGGGTCATTTTCGACCAATACTGTGTCGAATCTGCTTGCGGGGCAGACCCCGTTTCAGAACGACTCGCCAGACACATTTACGACCACCTTGAGCGGCAATTCCTGGCAGGTAGGTCCACCGCCCGCACCGACGGGTTTGACGGCCACAGCCGGTAATGCGCAAGTATCCCTGAGCTGGACGGCCTCGTCGGGTGCGACGAGCTACAACATGAAGCGAGCAACCGTCAGCGGAGGGCCGTACACAACCATCGCCACGGGTGTGACTGTGACCAGTTACACCAACACGGGGCTTACGAACGGCCCGACGTATTACTACGTGGTTTCCGCGGTGAACTCAGTAGGTGAAAGCGCCAACAGTGTGCAAGTGAGCGCCACACCAAGTGCTGGAGGTGGGACAGTGCCGACGGCGCCGACCGGGCTGTCGGTCACCGACGATAACAACCATGCCGTGTTGAGCTGGAGTGCTTCCACAGGCGCGACCAGCTACCGTGTGAAGCGGGCCACGGTAAGCGGGGGGCCGTACACGGTGATTGCGAGTCCGGCCACGAGCAGCTACACGGATACGACAGTTGTTGCGGGCACGACCTACTACTACGTGGTGTCGGCGGTGAACACCGTAGGGGAGAGTACGAACTCATCGCAGGTGAGTTACTCACCGGGGCAATAGGTACTCCGGTTACGATTCGTCTCGATGGATGACAGACCGTGATAGGTCGAGGAATGGCACCATACCCGTAGGTCCGGTTCTATCCGGTGCTTCCCCGTTTCCTCTGGGAGTGCCTCATTAACCAAACCGTAGCTGGTTTCCATCTCCCGGCCACGTCGAACGGAGCGTGCAGATTTCCCGCGCTCCGCTCTCCTGCTCGCTTCGTGGAAAGGTTTATGGGACGCAAACAATGGGAGGTGCTTTCCATCCGGTGAGTTCACCAGAATCTACTCCACACCCTCCAACCGCTTCCGTCTTCCTGTAGTCCGCAAAAATTCTGTACGCACCGATGGTGAAACCAACGACGGTCCACCAAGACCTGCGGCGCATGCTTACGTCGCGGTTCGAAAGAACTGATACCTTCAAATCCGTGTTCCGGCGTCGAATTCCCTGTGGTCATTATTTTATCTGCGTCGGGTTACCGGAAGTAGAAAATCCATTTCTTCGGTAACCGGGTTAACCAAGCATGTGGACTAGTTCCAAGAGCGCCCTGACCCGACAACAACACCCCTGGTGCTCGCGGACGCTCATCGGTAAACCCTTGCGAGTTCTCAAGACTCGGTTAAGCTAGCAGCGTGTTGAACCTCAATTTTTCAATTCCGAGGGCCAGGTTTGAAAACGAGTTTCGACGATGAATGCATCGACGATTCGCGACACCGAGGTTCTCATCATTGGCGCCGGACCAACAGGCCTGGTGTTGGGACTGTGGCTAACGTTGCTGGATGTGCGCGTCAGGATCGTCGACAAGACGGCGGAGCCGGGAACGACGTCGCGCGCGCTTGCCGTGCAGGCGCGGACGCTCGAGCTGTACAGCCAGATAGGCCTTGCTGATGCGGTCGTCGAGCGTGGACGGAAGGCCGTTGCCGCTAATCTGTGGGTGGCCGGAAGGAACGTGGCACGCGGTGTCTTCGGTGACATGGGCGCGGGCCTCAGCCCGTTCCCTTACGCGCTGATCTTTCCGCAGGACGAGCACGAGCGTTTGTTGATCGATCGTCTGGCCGAGGTCGGCGTCGCGGTAGAGCGCCAAACCGAACTGCTGAGTTTTGAGGATGCGGCTGGTCGTGTGCTCGCGCGTCTCAGACGGACCGATGGATCGCCGCAAGAGTGTGAGGCAGCCTACATTGCCGGATGTGACGGCGCACATTCCACCGTGCGCGAGGCGTTGAAGATCGGATTTCCGGGCGGGGACTACGCCCACCTCTTTTATGTCGCCGACGTGGAAGGCGGGGGCACGGCGATGAATGGCGATGTGCACGTCGGCCTGGACAAGAGCGATTTTCTCGCCGTGTTCCCATTGAAGAGCGAGGGGCGGGTGCGGCTCGTCGGCACAGTGCTTGAGGATGCCGAACACCGGCAGGAAAATCTTTCCTGGAAGGACGTGAACAAGCGGGTGATCGAATGGATGCGCATCAATGTCGAGCGCGTGAACTGGTTCTCGACCTACCGCGTGCACCATCGGGTCGCCGACCATTTCCGGAAGGGTAGTGCGTTCGTGGTCGGCGATGCCGCGCACATCCACAGTCCGGTGGGTGGACAGGGCATGAACACCGGGATCGGCGACGCAGTGAACCTAGCCTGGAAACTCGCCGCCGTCCTCCACCGGCGCGCGGATGCGTCGCTGCTCGATAGCTACGAGCCGGAACGAATCGCCTTCGCGCGGCGCCTGGTCGCGACGACCGATCAGGCCTTCACGGGCGTGACCAGCCGCGGGGCGATCGCTCGGCTAGTTCGACTCGACATTGTGCCTCTGTTCATCCCCCTGCTATTTAGGTTCAGGACGGTGCGACGCTACATGTTTCGCACGGTCTCACAGACGGTGGTGAACTATCGTGGAAGCAGCTTGAGCGAAGGGCGCGCGGGGACGGTTCACGGTGGCGACCGTCTGCCATGGGTAAAGGCCGTCGCGAACGGCATCGACGAGGACAACTTCAGGCCGCTAACTACACTGGACTGGCAAGTCCACGTGTACGGCGACGCTGCACCCGAGATCCAAAAGGTATGTGCGGAGCGAAAATTGCCGCTGCACGTCTTTCCATGGCGCAGGGAAATGCGTTCGACTGGCCTGCAGCGCAACGCCGTCTATCTCGTGCGACCTGACGGCTACGTGGCGCTGGCGGATCCCGAGGGCATGGCCACAGTGCTCACGTCCTATCTCAATGTGCGCAACGTCACTCCGACAAGGTAGAAGGTCAGGTCGCATGCACCGCACTCACCGCCCGACGTGGAAGACGCTGTTGGCCTTCGCGATTATCTATTTTGTGTGGGGATCCACATTTCTCGCAATCCGTGTTGGCGTTCGCGAAGTTCCGCCGTTCCTTCTAGCGGCTATGCGTTTCTTGGTTGCGGGACTCATTCTTTATGGCTGGACGATCGCGCGTGGCGAACGCTCACCGAGCGGACGCCAATGGGCGTCTGTATCTTTACTCGCTCTCCTGATCTTCGTCCTCGACTACGGACTGTTGTTCTGGGCCGAACAGCGCGTACCTTCAGGCCTTGCCGCGGTCATGATGGCCACGATCCCGGCGTTTATGACGCTGTCGGAAGTTATTTTCCTGGGAACGCAAAGGCTCACCGTCCGCTTGGCGTTAGCACTCCTGATCGGCCTTAGCGGAGTGGCAGTCCTGGTGAACGGCTCGCTGGACCTCGGCGGGGTGCCGATCGATAGGCTGGGCGCCGTGGCGCTGATTGTCGCGTCGCTGAGCTGGTCGGTATCGTCGGCGTTCACGCGTATGCTGCCGCTGCCCCCTTCCAAAGTAATGAGCTCGGGAGCACAGATGCTCGCCGGCGGAGTGTTTCTGGCTCTCACCTCGGTCGCGCTGGGCGAATTTCGTAATTTTCATCCGTCGACGGTTTCACGCGGCGCGTGGCTCTCGTTGCTCTATCTGATTGTCGCCGGCTCGATCATCGCGTTTAAGGTCTACGTGTGGCTGATTCATCATGAATCACCGACCAAGGTCGGTACCTACGCGTACGTGAACCCGGTGGTGGCCGTGCTGCTTGGACATTTCCTTGGCGGCGAAGCGCTGGGCCTACGAACAATTCTGGGGACTCTGTTTGTTCTGATCAGCGTGGTGGTGATTACCACGACGAGAGCGAAGAAGGCCGTAGCGGCACCATTAGTGGAAGATACGGGCTAACTCCTGGTCGCCTAATCGGAAACTACAATCCACATGACGTCATAACGACGCCGGCGTCGTTAGAGATAGCGCGTAATACCGACAAGTGGATTACTTCTGACCCGGGGACAGCGGGTCGCTGTGGATGTTGTCGGTGCGGAGTTGGGTTCCGTTCGGGCGAAACGGTGTATAAGGTGTCATTCGACAGTCGATAGGAGGGCAAAGAAAATGAAAGTTTTACTTAGTCTAATGCGCGGAGCCATTGGGCTAGTTCTCATTTTCTCTACCATCCTGATCGCATCCGCACAACGGCCTGCCGAATCTGCCCGTATCGATCGCCTTATCGGCCTCGCCAAGTTGTGGGCGGCGGTAAAGTTCTTCCATCCTTACCTGGCCTACCGTGACAACATTGACTGGGACGCCGCGCTCATCAGAGCAATCCCCAAAGTGGATGCTGCTCGCACTCCGGCGGAGTACTCCGCCGCAATCGAAAGCATGCTGGGCGAACTCGGTGATCCGGCAACGCATGTCCTCACTGCTCCATCACCGGCAGCGGCAGTGAACTCTTCGTCATCGGCGGAACGGCAGCCCACTTTCCGTAGGAATCCAGACGGCGTCCTGGTGGTAGCGATGACGAACTGCTCAGACTTCCAGGATTTTTACGGAACCAGGGAAAAGTTAAGAGCCCTGAAAAAAGAACTTCCGACTGCCGTTGTCTTTGACCTGCGCCCGGCACGGACACCTTCCGAACCAGAGCAAGGGATGGCCTCGTACGGTATCTCGGGGAGCGGTTTTGCCGGAGTAGTCTCCACCGTATCTCTCGACATGCCAGGCGAGCGGCGGCGCATGCACGTTGGATACGCTCCGCAGGACGGCACCACCAGCGGAGATTACAGCTCGGGTTTTTATCTTCAAGGTCGTCAACCGATCAAACCGGAATCCGGCGCAAAAGACATCCCGGTGGTCTATCTGATCGGACCTAACGCTGACTTGCCCGATATGGCGCTCGGTCTTCAAGCTTCGGGCAGGGCCGCGGTTCTGGTGGAAGGAACCTTCAACGAGGAAGTCGCGGTAAGCACCCAGATTGTCGAACTTCCGGACGGCGTCCGTGCCCAGATTAGGTTGGGTGAACTAGTCTACGGGGATGGCACAAGCGGTTTCGCGCCCAATCTGACAGTGCCTGCTTCCGGTGTGAAAGGTGATCAGAATCCAGCGTTTCAAGCGGCGATCCAACTCGCAAAGACGGGTAAGCTCGCCGCCGTCCCGCGTAAGGCTGCCTGAGCGAGCGGCTGCGTCGCGAGATAACACCTACAGTGACATACAATACCCGCCAACGGAATACCGTGTGCTTGCAGCTTTCCGCGTATGGGCAGTCATTTATTTCTTTCCCTATAGGGAGCTTATGGGGGAGGACTGGAATGAGACGCTGCGCCAATTCATACCGCGTATGAAGGGAGCCAAGAACGCTCTCGATACAACCTCGCGCTCGCGGAAATGATCAAGCGCCCGATTAGTTAGTTCGCGCAATCGGAAACTCACCCCTTGCCGAAAAACCAACGCTCCGGCGGCCCGTGACGCGGCCTGAAGACTTCTCTATTGCTGCTTGTTCCACCATTCTCGTAACGAAGTACACTTGCCTTCCGCGCTCAAGGTGATCACAAAGATTCCGTCGAGTCTGGTGTTGAGATCCGGAGGTGTGCGGAGGAAGGAAGCATGCCAGCGGGCGATTCCGAACTGCTCAGTGACAGCGAGGATTTCGTAACCGAAGGTAATGTCTTTCTCCGTGCGGGTTACTTCCGTCCAGTAGTCGAGGATCGCCTGGCGGCCACGGAGCGGCTCGAGAAAGGGCGTGACCTGGTAGGTGCCGTCATAGGCGTAGAGTTCCGCGGCCGCCTCGGGATCGCGGGTTTCCCATGCCCGACCATAGGCTTCAATCCATTGTCGGAAGAAAGATTCGTTCATGATAGGGCTGTTGTTCAGAGAAATTGTGTGGTGCGATTGCTGGGAAAGCAAGCCAGATGAGAAATATAAACGCTACGGTGCCAGGTTTCCGGTAATTTCGACTTCCCGGCCCAACTCGTCGTAAAGCTACGTGGTTGAGTTTAACTCTCCAAAGCGGAACTCTCTGTTCGTTAAGATTCCGGTCTCGTTGAAAGTCTTTCTCTCGTAGAGTGAGCCGTCAGCGATAGGTCAAAGGGATGGATCAGGGCGTGCGGCTGCCGTATTTCAAGTTTTCCAAGAAATCCTACCGACCGATTTGCGTGAGTCAGTGGCGGCGCGCTGCTTTTTTGCCGCGCGCGATTTTCGCGAGCGCCCGGCTGTAGGCTGCGATAGTTTCGGGAACGGCCTGGCTATAGACGAACTGCCCTTCGCGGCGGCAGGCGATCAGCCCGGCTCGTTCAGAATCTTGAGGTGGTGAGAGACGGTTGCGGGCGTCACGCCGCGCATCGAGACGATCTCGCCACAGTTCATGTCGTCGGTCCCCGAGATGGCCTCAAAGATCCCGAGGCGGGTCTCGTCGCCCAGGGCTTTCGATATTTTCTCAATCTGAGAGCGGTCCATGGGTTCATCCAAAGTGTAGCGAGGTCCTTGCATTTACCGCCAGTGCGAACCCTGTCTTTCCGCAATGGGATTCCAGGAACATCATAACCAATTACTTCGATGTTCATATAAATATCGAAATATTGCTGGTGCCCGGGGGTGGGTTGGGATGTTCCGCGGGGCGAGGGCCAGGCAGAAAAATTCGGCAAAGATAAGGAGACCGACATGAAGAGACTCGAAGGAAAAGTGGCACTAGTGACTGGCGGAAACAGCGGCATCGGGCTGGCGACGGCCAAGCGCCTGCAGGAAGAAGGTGCAAGAGTGGCCATCTCGGGTCGAAGCAAGAAAACGCTCGATGAAGCAGTGCGAGCGATCGGAAATGGTGTTGTGGCCGTGCAGGCAGACGTGGCCAAGCTCACCGACGTAGACAAGCTGTATGCGGAGGTTTCGCAGAAACTGGGCAGAATTGACGTGTTGTTCGTGAACGCGGGAGTCGCGAAGTTCGCGCCACTTGCCGAGACATCTGAAAGCGTATACGACGAGCAGTTTGACATCAACATCAAGGGAGCGTACTTCCCAATCCAAAAAGCGCTGCCACTGCTGAATGACGGCGCGTGCATCATCTTGAACATCAGCGTGGCGGACCGCAAAGGCACGGCAGGCACCAGTGCGTATTCGGCAACGAAAGCAGCGCTGCGCTCGCTGGCGAGAACTGCGGCGGCGGAACTCGCGGGCCGTGGCATCCGCGTGAATACCGTTGCGCCGGGGCCGATTGTTACGCCGATCTTGGGGAGGACGGGACTACCGAAAGAAGCCGTCGATGCATTCGCGAAGGAAATAGTTGCGAAGGTTCCGATGAAGCGGTTTGGACAGCCGGAGGAAGTGGCCGGTGCCGTGGCGTTTTTGGCTTCGCAGGACGCGTCGTACATCACCGGCGTGGAGATCAATGTGGATGGTGGAATGGGGCAGATCTGAATCGCTCGAGCCGGTTGGCCGTGTCACGCCGGATACGGGCAGACACTTCATCGTCCCCAGCGGTCACCTTCTCAATCTCTTCACACTTGAGAACATCGGGTGAGCGTTAGTTGTAATAGACGATTGCTTTCATGTGGACGTCCATCTTCTACTGCTGTCCTCGCCGATGTCTTGCGGGAAGGAGAGGTCGAAGACCAGTAGCGGTGGTTCCTCGACAATCGGTGCTTGTATGCCCTTAACAAGGGCCCAACGCAGACAGGATCCTGGGGATGTATCTCGACTTGAAAAACAGGTAAGAGAAGAGGATCGAGCCGATGCTAAAGAATATCGCGCTGATGTTGTACGCCGCGAAACCCGCATGGCCCGTCAGGTCCACTAAAGCCTGCGACTGGTCCGTTCCCAATGCCCCCAGCGATTGTGGAGAAGTGTAAAGACTCAGCCTCGGAAAGCCGAGGATCATTCCCGCGCCGCCGATGAATGATTCTCCCAACCTCCAATACATCGCGATCTGAGCCAGAAGCTTATCGACGGGCGTGAGCGTTACATAGAGAGCGAAGGCAAGCAAGACTGCGCTCAAAGTCTCAATCAGCTCACTGGAGAGCGCGACTCGATATAAGTGTTCCGACGCTACGACTCTCTTCGCTGTTTCTGCGAACGTCCCAGACCCAACGATATGGGAGATGGTGAGTGTTCCGGCCAGGCCGGTGATGATCAGCCATAGATACAGAAAGCCCGCGACTCTCGCGTAAATGCGTTGCGTTCTTTCCGTCGAACTGCCTTCCATTCTAATCGGTGTCATTGCATCGCTCCGGGCGGCGGCTCCGTCAGAAAAGTGAGCAAATAAAAGATACCGGTAATCTTGGTCTTGAAACGCGGCGACGATTCGGCAATCCGTATTCATCATCTCAGCAGTGCTCATACTCGTTTTCCTAGTGCGAATGATCGAAATCAAATGCTTATACGAATAGCGGTGCGGCCGGACCGCTGCGGCAAGGAATGCGGGCGCTCATCCTCACGCCCATTCCGTCTGGCAATGAAGTCCGTCCTCCACTGGTCCATCGGCGTTGTAAAGCGGTGCGAGATAGATCCCATGCCGTGCAGCAATTGTCTCAATCTCCTCGACCCGCTCCTGAGTGATGGACCCTCTTCCCTGAGAGAAGGCTTCGAACCTACGCTCCAGAGCAAGAGCCATGCCTTCGAGTAGACATCCATGGACCACATCGGGGAACGGATGCCGATTCAGAATTCCATGAAAATCCGGCGCAAACCTCAATCCGCCGGTGATCTGTCCCAGACCTCCGAAGAAAACTTTGGTGCCAAGCATCTGCGCGCTTGGGGACAGGTTCTTCGGGTAGCCCGCATCGCAAACGATTGCATGGGGCGCGATCCGGCCCAACAGAAGCGAAGGGGATGGCAGACTCGCCGCGCAGATCACGACGTCGGCCTCCGCGGAGAATCGCTGGAGATCGGTCGCGATCTCCACCTGAACCCCATCAGCTTGCAACTCCGCTGCGAGCCTGCGTAGTCGCTCCACGTTGCGTGCGCTGAGCTGCACGCGGCTCACGATAGGCGCCAAACAACGGGCGCAGCCGGAACCCACATCTCCTGTTGCTCCCACGATGAGCAACGTTGATCGGCGGATGTTCCGACCCTCCAGCGCGCACATCTTCTTGATGCCCTGAACGATGAAAGCAACTGTCAACGTATTGCCTGTCGTGAAGACCGTATCGTGTCTTTGCGGAAGTTGATCGAAGTTGCCCTCGATCAGAATGGAGCTGAATCCGCCCAGACTCACGATCTTCGCTCCTGCCTTGATCGCGTAGGCCGCCGCCGCTCGAACGCGGCCGATGTTCTCGTGCACGTAGGCGGCTTCCAGACGGTCGGGAGGAATGAAGGAGTCGATGTAGAGGCCGCTGGTCTTCGCGCCGACCGTCGATCCGACGTCGACATGGCAGACCGCTCTGGGCGGAATCCATGGAAGGATGTCCTTGATCTCATCGTCCGGCAGAGGTGTACGCTGCGGTCCGCGCAGGAAAGCGAGTACGTCCGCAGCCGCTCTCCAACTCTCTTGGTGCCCGATGAGAGCGAAATCGACCTCGGTAGTCCGCCCTCGGCTAGCTACACCGGCAACTGAGTCACCCATGCAAGTGTGACCTCCCCGGGTATGCCCAGCATGTCTAACGTCTTCAGATACTGTCGCAGCGACGCTCCGCGAAGCTCGGCTGCCGACAAGCTCACCTCGAACAGTGAGGGCTTCACACAGTTGGCGTGGCACACTTCGCAGTGGCCATCCTTGCATTCCTTTGCCAGCATCTGCGCGAGGGTGGTCATCACGTCCAGATGCAGCCGGTAGACCTTATCGTCGAATCGCCCCGCGTCCAGGGCTCGCTCCGTCCTCAGAATCGACATTGCGTGATCGACGTGATCTTCTTCCTCTGCTGCGATGCGGGCAAAGGCTTTGCCTAGACTCCCCGGTGCCGCCTTCCCGACGCGTGAATAACTTGCGACGGCGAATGATTCCAGCATGATCTCCTGGACGATCAGGCAGCCAATAAAGTCACGATCTACGATGCAGCGCATGAATCCGTCACGAAGCCGCTTCCAATGCTTTGCGTCGACGTTATTGGAAACCTCCACTCCAATCTTGCGGCCCTCGGCAGCGAACGCAGCAGCATGCCCGCGTTCACCTTGCGCATGCTCCAATGCATCGGCTACTTCTGCGGGATCGTCACATATCTCCGATAAGGAGGTGTAATTCATGGCGGCGAGTAGTTCGCCGGTCATCGCCTGTGCCAGGATGTCCTGCCAAATCGGAGCACTGGGTGCCAGAGAAGCACATGCCATCGGTGAAGCGTTAACACCAATAAGGGGTTCCATGTTTCCTCCTGAACATCGAATTGGACATTACAACTGGGTTCCTGCTCGCTTCTCTTTACGCGAAGCATTGAATAAAGCTTGCATGCGAATCAGATCGGTTCCCGATAGCGACGCAGCCGGACTGCTGCGGCGAGCAATGCCGCGGCGATTGCCAGGCCGATCCACAGCCCCGGGCTGCTCAGGAAATGGCCCGGAGTGAGGTGGGTCATCGGATCCATCGGGAAGCTACCCGGCGCGGTGACAGCTTCCGCACCGCCGTTCATGCGGTTCCCAAGCATGGCGCCAAAATGCGAAGTGTTGAACGCAATCTTCTCGACGATGCCGATGGCGAGCAGTGGCAAGCCGGCCCATAGAAATGCCGCGCGCCGCGACCAGCCTGAGACCAGCAGCAGCCAGCTGTAGATGGGCGCATACCACAGCGCATGCACGGT
>JGI12635J13318_1000206_pt1 | contig 13417 bp, 8 predicted proteins | sample BlaSpr_A8_OM2_M2_FD_13318 | JGI IMG/M metagenome (IMG submission 13318) | reverse complement strand
ACCCAGGTCTGTACGGAGGAAGGGAACGGTGTATATGTGCGCAGGATCAGCGCGACAAGGAACCCTAGAGTGATGCCGGCGATGCCCCCGACAATGCATTGCATGACGCTTTCCACCATGAACTGGCGCAGGATGTCGCGCTGGGTCGCGCCTACGGCGCGCCGCACGCCAATCTCCCTCCGCCGAAGGGTCACGCTCACCAGCATGACGTTCATGATCACGATGCCACCGATGACCACGGAAATCGCGCTCACCATAATGAACACGGCAAAAAACGCCGAGCTGATGCTGCGCCACAAGGCCATGTAACTCTCCTTGGTGCCGATGAAGAAATCATCGCCCATATTGCCACTGAGATGGCGCCGCGAGCGCAAAATCAGATGTGCCTGGTCCTGCGCCTTTTCAAAGTTCTGTGTGCTCGTCTTGACGTTGATCGTGACGCTAGAATGCATCCCCCGCATCCGGAGGAAAACAGGTAGTGGGACTATAACGAAGTTGTCCCGGTCCTGGCCGAGGACGCTGCCGATCTTTTCTATGACTCCTACGACCATGAATTCATCGTTGCCAATACGGATGGACCGCCCAAGGGGGTCCGTGCTGAGAAATAGCTCCCGCACGAGCGTGTCGCCGATCAAGCAAATGTTGGCCTTGTGTTGCGCTTCCGACGGAGTGAAGTAGCGGCCAAGTTGGACCGTTCGCGAGTCGATATCCCCCATGTTTGGCGTGTGCCCATAGAGGCTTACGTCCTGCAGCTCTTTGTTGCCCGATCGTGCCCGAACGCTGGTACTGGCGCTGGCGCCAACTTCTTCGCACGCGCTGCATCCTTCGGCAATGGCGGCCATGTCCTCGAGTTCAATTTTCTTGTACTTCAGCGCTTTGATGATGATGTTGAAGTCCGTCACGGCGAACGGTGTGCGCGCGATCTGGAAAACGTTTGTGCCCAGGTTGGCGATCTTCTGTTCAACATAAAGGTTAGCACCCTGCACGATAGTCATGACCGTTATGAGTGTGGCCACACCCATCGTCAGTCCCAGCATTGTGAGCGAGGCGCGCAGCTTGTGCCCGCGCAGGGCGCTGAAGCACTGAGCAAGATTGTCGCTGACAGCGAGCATGGCGGCTTACCCGATCCAATCCTGCGAGAAGCGTTAACTTGCCGAGTGCGCGAGCCTGAACAGTGCCTGTATGGCGGTGAACCCATTCTGGGTAAGGTCGCTTTTTTCGCGCCGACGGAGTTCTTAGCAGGACAACATCATGAATCTCGACTCAAGAAGCTTGCGGCGTGATTCCGACGAGGTTTCTGCGCATCACAATTATGAGCCCTCCGATCCAAATCAGTCGTCCGCTCCAGGGGAAACTATTGCCGGTGGCGCCTTTTGAAAGCGTTCGGCGCGCTACTCCGCGTTCTGGCCCTTCCGGCGCCTTAGGTGGTTTGTCAACGGCGCTGGGCGCCTGACCGAGCCGCGATGCCACCCCCGCGCTCTGTGGATTGTAGCTCGGTTGGTCCAAGCTTGACACGATAGGTTGGCGGCATTATGGTCTTCCTCAAACCTGTAGTTGAGAATCGAAAATTACTGAACTGTGGGGGCGAAATGAATATTTCCAAGCGCTGGTGGCTCCTGATTGCCTTGTTTTGCGCAAGTTTGCGCAGCGTTCCGGCGCAGGAATCTCGCGCCACCTTGCACGGACAAGTGCTCGACCAACAATCTAGCGTCGTGGCCGGCGCCACCGTAACGGTGACGTCGCAGGACACGCAAGTCAGGCACGAGACGACGACCAACGGTGAGGGCAGTTGGACGATTCCCTTCCTCAACCCCGGCGCCTACTCGCTGCGGGTCTCCGCTCCGGGCTTCAAATCCGTGGAACAGGCGGGAATCGTGCTTCAGACCGCTGACAGCAAGCAAATTGACTTCACGCTGGAGTTGGGCTCGAGGTCCGAACACATTACCGTGAGGGCCCAGGTGCCGCTAATCGACACGACCTCGGCGACGTCAGGCACCGTAATCACCACGAACCAGGTAACCGAAATGCCGTCACTCTCGCGCGTTCCTACTCTGCTCGCCGGACTCTCCCCCGGGGTGCTTCTGAAGGACCAGAACCAGAATCTTGTCAATATGTGGTCTTACATTGGAGCGTCCGCGATCTCGGTGAACGGCGGCCGTGATGACCGCTCGAATGAATTTCTGCTGGATGGCATGCCCAACCAGCACGGTGACAAGGTCGCCTACATTCCCTCAACGGATGCCATTGAAGAGTTCCGCGTGATGACTAACGCCTACGACGCGCAGTATGGTCGCCAAGCCGGCGCGACCATCAATATGTCAGTCAAAAGCGGCACTAACCACTACCACGGCAACCTTTATGACTACGTGCGGAACACCGTGTTCAACGCCAACCTGTTTCAAACTAATCTCGCCAACGGGACGCGGCCGCCTACGCATTTTAATCTCTACGGAGCCACTTTCGGTGGTCCGGTATTTATTCCCAAGATCTACCACGGTAAAGATAGGACCTTTTTTTTCGTTTCTTTCGAAGGAACGCGCAACCAGGATCCGCGCTTTACCATTCGATCGGTGCCCACGGAAAAAGAACGGAACGGTGATTTCAGCGAATCGTTTACGACCAAGCCGGGGGACCCCAAGCACTATCCGATTATTATCTACGACCCGAGGACGGTCGATCGCACCACCGGCAGACGCACACCTTTCGCAAACAACGTAATTCCGCTTGACCGCATTAGTCCCATTGCCAAAAAGATTATCGCCTTCGTGCCTCTGCCTAATACGGCCAGCGCGTCGAGCGGGAACGCGGTGAACAATTTCGTCCCCAATAGCACGCGCAATAACAAGATGGCGTCAGTACTGACCAGAGTCGATCATAGCTGGAATGATCGGCACAAAAGTTTCGTCTCCGTGCGCTGGGATCACGAGGACGAGCTGCTTGGGGACGACTTCCACAACGTCTCGACCGGAGGCAGCGGGTCGCGCATCAATCACGGCGCAGGCTTCGACCACGTCTGGACGATCGCCCCTACTAAGCTCTTAAACCTGCGTTTCAACGTGACCCGCTTCGAGGAGCCGAGCTTTAGTCACGGCACCAACTTCAACCCTGAGCAGCTCGGATTCAGCCACGATTTTGTAGCCAAGATGGAAAGGCTATCATTTCCGCGCATCGATGGCGTTTTCGGTATCGGTGGCGGCGCAGGAGGCTACACCGCCTATACTTATTACAATTGGAACGCCAACCTCACGCATATACACGGAAACATGACCTTCCACTACGGCGGAGAGTATCGAATCTTACAAGAAGCCGGTGGAAGTTACGGAAACCAGAGTGGGCAATTCGGTTTCGGAAATCAATGGACTCGCGTGCGCTACAATGCCGGCGATTTTGCTACCGGGCACTCGCTCGCCGATTTCCTGCTGGGCCTTCCGGGCGGCGGGGGTTTCTCACGCAACGCTAATCGTTTTGATTCGCAACGATACTACGCCCTTTATCTACAAAATAACTGGCGCGTGACCCCCCGGCTCACTCTTAATCTCGGCCTGCGTTGGGATTTCGAGCGGCCCTTCATCGAGCGCTATAACCGCATGACCAGCGACTTTGATCCCACCGCGCTCAACCCCATCAGCGATTCGGCCCAAGCGGCATACACGAAGATTCTGCAAGACGTGCTCGCTAATCCGAAAAAGTATCCGTTTGGCCCACAGCTCGCGAGTCTCGTGCCGGCCAGTTCGTTCAAAATCTATGGCGCCCAACTTTTCAATGGCGTGAACGGCCATCGTCGAGCTTCCGTCAATGGTGATTACCACGAGTGGCAACCCCGCGCCGGATTTGCGTATCGCATTAAGGAGCGTACAGTCGTGCGCGGCGGTTTCGGGCGATTTACGCAAGCGGCCGGACCGAAAGGCGGCCAGAATGGGTTCAGCCGCTTCACACCCTTTACTTCGTCGCTCGATAATGGACTGACGCCTTACGACACGCTCGCGAATCCTTTTCGCAACGGCATCCTTGAACCGACGGGTTCGTCCCTCGGCCCCCTCACTAACCTCGGCCAGGGAGTCAATTGGGACAATCAGGATCCCGGCCATCCATACTCATGGGAGTACAGCGTCCACCTGCAACAGGAATACAAGGGGTGGCTGTTCGAGCTCGGGTACTCCCACAACAAGACCTACAACATTTATTGGGGGCTCGACCAGAATCTTCAGCCGTTTGATTTGTGGCGCAGCCTGCGCGTACCCCGGTTCGATTCCGCAGGAAAACCGCTCGAGTCGACGGACAATATCAAGGACCACGCTTACCTGTGGGACGACCAGATTCCCAATCCCTTTAAAGATTTGCCGGGGGTAAGCGGAGGAATCTCGACGGCGCCGCTGATTTCGCTGGGCCAACTGCTCCGCCCCATCAAGATCCTTGGGGGAGTCGGTCGCAACGCAAATCCGTGGGGAAGCAATCAGTACGATGCCATGCAAATGAAGATCGAGCATCGATTCAGTAAAGGCTTCAGCTTGCTGGCGGCTTACACCTTTTCAAAATTGTTTGAAGACACCTCGTTGTGGGGACCGGAAATTGCCGGAGCGGTTCCCGAGCATAAGCTCGGTGGCGAAGACCGTCCCCACATTGTCTCGGTCGCGCCCATTTGGGAAATGCCCGTGGGGCGCGGACGACGATTTGGTGGCGGGATGCCCAGAGCGCTTGACGCCGTCGTCGGGGGCTGGGAACTCTCCGGTACGTTCAGGATACAGTCGGGCGTTCCCATCGTGATCGGTTCGAACTATTTTTACGATGGAAAGAACTTCGCGCTATCGCGCGGCGAGCGGACTCTAGATCGGTGGTTCGATACGTCGCACTTCGTACGCTACCCGGGGAAGGACGATAACATTTTAACCTGGCCCGCCTGGACGGGCGTCCAGAACCTTCCCGGCGCCAGCTACAAACCCTCAGTTGGAACCGATCCAAGGAATGGTGTGTACCAGGATTTCGGCACCGTCGTTTGGCGGCAGCCCACACGGTGGGCACACGCGCGCAACGATCGTGTGAACGAGGTAAATCTCGCGATCATGAAGAACTTCAAGCCGACCGAAGGTACCAAAATACAATTCCGGGCGGAGATGTTTAACGCTTTTAATCATCCGCGTTTTGGCGAGCTGCACACCAGCCCCTACGACAACGATTTTGGCAAGATGAACCCAGTGCAACTAAATCAGGCGAGAATTATCCAATTGGCGTTGAAGATTTACTTCTGAGGGTCTTCGCGAGGCCGCGCTTAACATTGCCGAGCTACGCGCATATCCGTGTGGCGCGAAAGGGTTTTGCAATCGTCGATCAGTCGTCTGAGCGTCTCCGCCCGCACACAAACTAAACAAAGTCAGGATTCTGACAGTCACGTCCAGCATGTGGGCGCGCCTGTGAAGGGGGATTTGATGCGGCCCACCGCGGCATCTAGGTCAAACGCGGCAAACTGGAGCATGCCTGCTGAGTTTGCTACCGCCCTATACCCCGGACTAGCGCCACACTTTTGACACCGGTGACAGGGTACCGGCGCGCGGCCGTAGCACCTTAGTCTGCGAAAAATGCGCAACCGGCGTAACTCACTGAAATGACGTTCGCTTTCCGCTGGTCGTCTTCGATGCGGTTTGGCATCAGGAATGCTTTTCTATTTTGCGAACTAAATTCCGCGATGTGAGCTTTGAAGTGCAGATCTCTAAGAAAGGAGCCTTAACTATGTACCGCAAAATGTTCAGTGGAATGATCTGCCTGATGGTGCTGGGGATCTTCTTTGTCCCAAAGGGTCGGGCCGACGAATGGGATAAGAAAACGATTGTGACTGTCAAGGAACCCATTCAGGTTCCCGGGAAAGTGCTTCCCGCGGGCACCTATGTATTCAAGCTGCCGGATTCTAACGATCTCACTCTCGTCGCCATTTACAACGCTAACGAGACGCAGTTGATCACAACGGTCCAGGGTATTTCGGACACTCGTACGGAAACTCAAGACAAAACAATCCTTCAGTTCGAAGAGCAACCTTCCGGCCAACCAGAAGCCCTAAAGGCGTGGTTCTACCCGGGTGATAACACCGGCGTGAAGTTTGTATATCCAACGCATTAGCAATAAGTAGGAACCACGCCTCGCGCCTGCTCCGATGAACTGCGCGCGACGTCGTTGCCGAAATACTTTGAAGAACTTAGACGCGAGGGTCGCCAAATTCAATCGATGGAACTGAACCATGACAGAAGCCCACACAACTAACGTGCCGGAGACAACGTAAAACTCGAGACGGGATTCCCGCGGGATACATAACACGAAGGTAGCATTTGCCGTGGCTGGCCTTCCTGTTGGTTTTTGCAGCGACCGCCTTAGTTGCGTACGCAGAGCATCTAGTCGAAACGATCAGGCGATCTTGGCAACACCGATGGCCGGCTGATCTCCACTCACAGGAAAGAATAAGGAGGGACCGCAGCTATGAGGATTTCGAGGTCGGTTATGCAGCCTATAGATAGGACGAGTCCACAAGCCTGGGCCCCACGCAACAAATGCCCTCAGTTCATGAGGATTCGCTTTTCCCTGACAGCGTGTCTCTTATTGTTTGCAACCAACCTGTCGGCTCAGACCTCCAGAACAGTAACCGCCCTCGATCCGTTGCATCAGCTCAATAGCTCCTTCGAGGCACTTGTCAGGCATGTCTCGCCGAGCATCGTCCAGGTGGTTGCGTCTGGGTATGGCGTCGTCGAGGAAAGCAGTCGCGGTAACACGAGTCTCGCCGTCGAAAAGCAACGGAGCATCGGTTCCGGTGTCATCGTTGATCCTAGCGGGTACATCGTGACTAATGCTCACGTCGTGGCGGGAGCTCAGCGGATCAAAGTGATTGTTCCCACGTTGGTTGCGGAACAATCGCCGTTGCGGGCGCTTGTCAGTTCAAGAGGGCAGATAGTGGAAGCCCAAATCATCGGCACGGACCGCGAACTTGACTTGGCGCTACTCAAAATCGATCGAGTTGGCCTCCCTGCGCTTCCCCTTGGAAATTACAGCAAGCTTCGACAAGGTGAATTGGTTTTCTCATTTGGGAGTCCCGAAGGTTTGTCGAATTCGGTCACCTCAGGAGTGGTGAGTTCGACAGGGCGCCAGCTCGATCCCGACAGCTCCATGGTTTACGTGCAAACCGATGCCCCCGTCAACCCCGGGAATAGCGGAGGGCCGCTCGTAAATATTGACGGCGAAATCGTGGGCATTTGCACCTTCATTCTGACTCAGTCGGGTGGAAGCCAGGGCTTAGGCTTCGCAATACCTAGCTCGGTTGTGAACGTTGCATACCAGCAATTCCGGAAATATGGCCATTTACACCACAGCGGGCTCGGAATGAGGGTTCAAGAGATCACTCCGAATCTTGCCACCGGGCTCGGCCTGCCGAGGAACTTCGGATTAGTTGTGTCCGATGTTTTTCCCGGAGGGCCGGGTGATATAGCCGGACTGAGAGTCCAAGATATCATCTTGGCCCTCAACGAAAAGTCGGTGGATAGTCTACCCCTGCTTGCTTTTAATCTTTTCACGCACGCCGGAGGCGAGCAAATAAAAGTCCGAGTACTCCGCGGCTCTCAGGAATTGGTATTGGATGTTCCGATCGTTGACCATTCACACCAGGTTGACCGCCTGACCGATTTCGTAAACCCCGCCAATAGCCTCGTCGGGAAGCTGGGTATTCTGGGAATCGATGTGGATAGCCAGATTGCACAGCGGCTTCCCGACGTTCGAGTTTCGTCCGGAGTAGTAGTTGTTGCCCGAGCCGCAGATTCGGGCGGCGGTCGCGCTTCCCTGGTGACCGGAGACGTAATCCACGCTATGAATGGCGTTCCGATCGACGGCGTGAACCGTCTTCGCTCCGGTTTGGATCAATTGAAACCCCACAGTCCTGTGGTCCTCCAGATCGAGAGGGATGGCAAGCTCATGTTCGTCGACTTCCAGCTCGATTGACCGTCAGACCAATCTCGGTTCTGATCGCGTAGCAGTCTCACCTGTACAGTCCTTGAAACCAAGCTACAGTTACAAAGGCCTACATGGGGGCCGCTCCGCGGGAGCTCTTGTCCGGAGAGAGAGACTCTTGTCATGTCTGACGCTTTCCAAAGAGTTCCGTGGCCTCAACTCCTTTCCTGAGTGGTCCACTCTTCTGAGCGGCAATAGTCTCCCCGCGTGCCAGAATCATTGAAGCGGCAAGTGCCGCAGTTTTGTGATCCTTGGTCCAAGGTGGGCCAATAGAACTTCCCAGGCTTGAGATCCCGCGCTGCACCCGGCTCGCCGCTTTCCCGAATGCCGTCTTAGCAAGCTCATCGAGTTCTCGCTCCCTCATTGCCGTGACAGAAATTTTCAAACGTTCACAAGCTTTTCTAACGGCATTGCGAAAGAATTCGCCCTCAGCCGTATGAATCAGCGGGTGCGACGCGAGAATTTTCGAAAGAGACGGCAGAGGGCGACCTGAGGCCAAGAGGACGGCAGAACCTACGATTCGATAGTGGTGTATGTTCAATTCCCGGACCACCTCCCCGACAGCCGCTAAGGCGAAGCGCTCTGAGACGGCTGCACAGTCCGCAAGGTATCTTTCCGACTCTGGGAGTCCGAGGCTCGCTGCATAGTGATAGGGCTGGTTGGCCCCGGGGATTCTCGGATCCGTGGTGACGATGCGCCTCCGGTCCATTACCTCCACCGCGTTGGCGTCTCCGGAAACGGCCACGAGCACTCCCCAACCGGAATGCATTCGAACACCGAGGGCCGCGCGCTTCATGCTTGAGGTTTCCCAGCAACGTGCTGGGCAAGTTTACCAACTCATTCGCACCGCGTCTTGGAAAAATCGGCCACACGTTGCGGGGCGATGCCGCCGGGACTCATACCGGCGAACTGCGCAACCTCGTTGACCAAATGGGCCTCATGGCAGTGATGGCTGTTCCCAGCACCATGTCATCATTCGGATCCGGTGGGACTGGCCAAGTAAATCACTAGCTCGACTCTGTTCCCAACAGCAGCCAGTTCATCCAGAACTGCAGATACGTCTTCTATCGGCAAATTTCACGGAATAGCAGCTGCAGTGGATATCTGCTAAATCGCTTTAGGTTCGGTTGGTTCCGAGGCTAACTCAAGCCTTTTGATACTCGTCAACAAATCCGTGCTGAGACGACTCTTGTCGACGCACGCATTCGCGCCTACCGCAATGACGCGCGGCAACATCTGAATTGGATCATGCTGGCTCATCACTATGATCTTGGTTTTTGGCACTTCTTGCCGAATAAGGCGGGCCACCTCCAACCCATTTATGCCTGGCATACTTATGTCCAGGAGGACACAGTTGGGCAAAAGCTCTCGAACTTTTTGAAGAGCCTCTAGGCCGTCTCTGGCTTCTCCGCAAACTTCCCAACCCGTCTCCGAGGACAAAAGTCCCATGACCCCACGGCGGACCATCTCGTTATCATCTGCGATAAGAATGCGCATGTTTTGGTCGGATCGTGCAATTTCGGTGAACCTTACTCTGCCGTCCTCCTACGCTCGATATATTCTTTGGGCCTGAACTGCCAACTACCGGACAGGCAAGACCACCGAGACTTGGGTGCCCTGGGTGTCCGATTTAATGCCCATATCACCGCGAAGATGGCGGACGCGTTCACGTATTCCGGTGAGCCCTACCCCTGATCGCTGCGTTTGAATGCTCGCGAGCTTTTCAGCTGCTATGCCCTTACCGTCATCAATGATTTCTAAGCGAACATTCTCGGCATCACGCAAAATCCGAATCGTCGCCTTCTTGCAGCCGGAATGGCGATGAATGTTCGTGAGACATTCCTGCACGATCCGAAACAGTGCCAGTTCCATTTCGTCAGGAAGCCTGGCGAAACTCTCAGAGACACTCAATTCGATACTTAGACCGCTGCGTTCTGTGAATCCCTGTATATACCAACGAATCGCTTCGGATAGACCATTTTCGTCCAGAAGAGGTGGATGCAGGAGATAAGACAGCGTCCGTATTTCTTTGTTTAGTTGCTGAAGCAGTTCTTGGTTTTCTTCTAAGGCTTTGGCCAGCGGCGGATTTTGCCTCACCTTTTGACCAATATTGGCCAAACCTATTCCTAGTGCGGTTATGATCTGACCGGCGCTGTCGTGCAGTTCGCGCGCAATGCGCCGCCGTTCGTCATCTTGGGTCCTGAGAAGACGGTTAGACAGGTCTCGAAGCCGTTCCGATTGGTCCAGAACTTCCGCGTTTCGCAGCTCCAGTTCTTGGGTCCGAATGCGGACTTCTAAATCGAGCGTCTCCGCCAACGTGCGATAATTCTCCTCGGCGCGCTTAAGGTCAGTGATGTCGACTCCAGTCGGGTGAAGAAAAATGATCTGGCCTTCAGGGTCACGGATGGGATGGAGAGCGAAGTCAACTATCCGTTGGGTGCCATCCGCACAATGATAAGGGAGCACTTCGCGCGTCGCCGTACCCTGAGCTGCTCGTATTGTCGCGACTCGGATCTTCTCTTGAACTTCCTGGGAGCCTCTCCACCAAGCAGTCTCCCAGAAGAGGCGCCCTAGAACTTCTTCAGCCCGATACCCGCATGCTTCTAGATACAAATGATTGGCGTCAATAAATAGCCCGTCAATAGTCATAATGCCGGCAAACACTGAAGTTTGCTCGAATACCGCCTCGAATTTTGCCTTGGCTGCTATGGCCTTCAGTGTCATCTGCTTTTCTCGCTCTTCGCTTTCGCGCAATGCGCGCTCAGCCCGCTTTTGCTCAGAGATGTCTCGCGCGATCTTCGATGCCCCAATAACACACCCTGCGGAGTCCCTTACTGGCGAAATCGTAAGGGAAATATCGATGGATGTGCCGTCTTTGCGCAGGCGAACAGTTTCGAAATGCTCTATCCGCTCCCCTCGCTTGATCTGCTCAAGAATCTTTGCTTCTTCGTTTCGACGATCACGGGGAATGATCAGAGTGATGTGTCTGCCAATAGCTTCTTCCGCTGGATAACCCAACAAGCGCTCTGCGCTCTTGTTCCAACTAGTGATAACGCCATCTAGACTCTTGCTGATGATGGCATCGTCAGAAGAGTCCACAATGGCAGCCAGCAAACCACCCGTCCGCTCAGCCAGCTTTCGTTCAGTGATGTCCCGCCCCACTTTCGACGCCCCAACGACGCGCCCTGCGGCATCTTTCACCGGTGAGATGGTTAGGGATATATCCAGCGTCGTACCGTCTTTGCGCAGGCGCACGGTTTCGAAATGTTTGACCTGCTCGCCTCGCTTGAGCCGTTCAAGAATGGTCGATTCCTCGTGTCGGTAATCGTGCGGAACAATAAGTGTAATGTGCTGGCCAATAGCTTCTTCCGCCGTGTAGCCGAACATCCGCTCGGCACCTTGATTCCAAGTTGTGATGATGCCATCCAGGCTCTTGCTGACAATTGCATCGTCCGAAGAATTCACGATGCCAGCTAGCACACCGGTGGCCTGCTCCGCCTGCTTGCGCTCGGTGATGTCTAGCAGCATGTTGATGCCGCCTACGATCCTTCCTTTGGCATCGTGTAGCGGTCGGGGATAGGGCGCGAACCAGACACGCTTGCCGTCGGGCCGCTCCGCGATGGCTTCGACACCGTCGACGATGCACCCCTCCCTGATCGCAAGAGCCATTGGGCATTCATCGTGTCGCATAGGTGTGCCGTCGGAATGGAACAGTTTCCAGCTCACGCACCAATGGTCCGTACCTAGGTCGGGCACCCGACCAGAGAATTGGATTGCGGCAGGATTAAAGTATGTGAGGCGGCCTTTCGCATCGGTGGTGTAAATGGCGACGGGAAGCACATCAAACATCTCGCGGAAGCGTCGATCGCTCTCCTGCAGCGCGAATTCGACTCTCTTACGGTCGGTGACATCAATATTGACGCCGATCAGACGTTCCGGTTCGCCCGCTTGATTCTTGAACACCCAAGCCCTGCACATCAGCCAGTGCACCGAGCCGTCCGGCCAAACAACACGCCACTCTCCCTCGAAAGCCCCGTCCTTCATGGCTCGCTCAACACCGCGCACCGCCTCATCACGGTCCTCAGGATGTAGGAGTTCTTCCCAAGCGGGTTGCGTACCTGGGAAGCTCCCCGGTGACAAGCCGTACATAGTCTCCAATTCAGGCGTCCAGCGATTCACACCTTCCTTGAGATTCCACTCAAATGTGCCGACGCGAGCGACCTGCTGCGCAAGCCGCAGGCGTTTCTCGCTTTCGCTAAGAGCTCTCTCAAACGCATTAATTTCCGGCAGGATTTCCTGACCATTCTCATTGTGAGGTGCGATACGACCTGTATTGCGCATGCCCCCCCCCTGAGAAGTAACGGGCAAGACTAACGCGACGTTAAGGAGAAAAAGTACTACAACAAAATGGCGAAAATCAAGAGGGGCTGGTGGAGTGGCCTTATGAGTAGAGTTCGCGAACACAACACGGCGACTCATAATCAATCTGCCCCAGCAGGTCGTCATGAGAGACATCGGAAGTATCAATGGCGATGATGTATCCATCGAGGATTAATGGCGACATTGAGTTGCCTTTTACTCGGAGAGAGATCGTGGAGACAGGGTTAGGACACCAATCCCTGGGCGCTGCCAACATCGCTTCCGGTTTCAACTGATCGAGTTCGGCAACTTTGTCGCCTTCCTCCCCGGGAGTCGCAGCCCGCGCGGGGAGCAGCGGAATGGCAACAAAAGCCTCTTTCTCGGACGGCTGCTTTCTTTGTGCCCCTGCGTGAACAATCTGCACACTTGCAATTCTGCCTTCGCTCAAACGGAGATGGGCTCCCGGCAGAACCCGCATCACATCCGCCGTGCTGAGGCCCGCTCGACCCCAGAAGAACCAGCAGAGGGGATCGCCCGCCAAGCTGCCAAGACGAATATACGAATCCGCAGGCGGAGCAGATTGACCGCGCTCCCACTGTGACATCGCGGATGCGCCAACCTTCTTCCCCAGTTCCGACTGGGTGAGATTCAGATTCCGGCGGAAAATCTCGATCTTGCGAGACCACTCGGGGAGGACTGTTTTAACCTTGCGGCGAATGGCGGTGGCCTTCGGATGCAACCTCAATATATTCTAGTCCTAACGGCGAGATTGTTCCTCGATTTTGTAGGGGTATGGAAACTCCGCACAGAGACCGCTCGTCAGCGTTCGCATTGGGGGGGCAGGTGCACCCGGTAGCCGCCGACGTTCTGACGGCGACGCCAATGTGCACAGTCACGGTGCAATAGCCTCATTCGTGCACAGTTCGTACACAGTCGGCGGTAAAAGCGATCGTGCGGGTTAGGAGTAATGTTCGAAAGTGCTTTAGAATGGAACACGCACTTCATGTCGGGGCGTAGCGCAGCCTGGTAGCGCGCCTGCCTTGGGCGCAGGAGGTCCCGAGTTCAAATCTCGGCGCCCCGA
>JGI12635J13318_1000173_pt1 | contig 14901 bp, 10 predicted proteins | sample BlaSpr_A8_OM2_M2_FD_13318 | JGI IMG/M metagenome (IMG submission 13318) | reverse complement strand
TCGACGTCGACCGCGGGCTGGTGCGGTCGAGGCTCGACGAGATGTGGTCGGCCATCGAAGCGAAGCCGAAGCCGTTGAAGTGGAAGCTTCGGGCCCGTGTCGGCGACAGAAAAACTTGGTACGAGCTGCCCGAGGAGGTCCGCTCACCCTACCAGCCGGACTAGCGGACAAAGGACTGAGGAGAGCGATGAGCAACCTGCCTGCCCACGCCCGGGCCGTCGTGATCGGGTGCGGCATCGTCGGCAACAGCGTGGCCTATCACCTGTGCCGGCTGGGCTGGCGAGATGTCGTCCTCCTCGACAAAGGTCCGCTCCCCAACCCGGGAGGATCCACGGGCCACGCTTCGAACTTCATCTTCCTGGTCGACCACTCCAAGGAGATGACCGCCCTGACCGTGGACAGCGTGAACCAATACAAGGAGATGGGCGTCTTCACCCAGTCGGGGGGGATCGAGGTCGCGCGCACGACGGAGCGCATGCAGGAGCTCACCCGCCGCATGTCCTCCGCCGCGGCGTGGGGCATCGAACCGGTCTCGCTCATCACGCCGGCCGAGGTCAGGGAGCTCGTCCCTTTCATCGACGAGTCGATCATCATCGGTGGCTTCTACACGCCGGGGGTCGGCGTGGTCGACTCCCTGCGCGCGGGCACGATCATGCGGGAGCGCGCGCAAGCCTCGGGCGCCCTGCAGGTGGTGGCGAAGACGGAGGTGTTGGCGATCGACGTCGAGCGCGGCCGCGTTCGCTGCGTACGCACGACCGCCGGCGAGATCGAGGCCGAGACGGTGGTGATCACATGCGGCGTATGGAGCCCTCGCGTCGCCCGCATGGCCGGAGCGCGCATCCCCCTCACGCCGGCCGTGCATCAGATGATCGACGTCGGTCCAGTGCCGCGCTTCGCCGGCGCCAAGGGCGACATCGAGGTGCCGATCGTCCGCGACATGGACACCAACATGTACGAACGCCAGGCTGGAGGCGACCTCGAGATCGGTTCGTACGCGCACCGGCCGATCCTCTACGACCCGGAAAACATCCCGCCCATCGAACGCGCCGCGCTGTCGCCGACGGAGTTCCCGTTCACGCAGCCCGACTTCGAGCTCCAGATGCAGCACGCCCTCGAGCTGATGCCCGAGATCGTTGGCGACGAGAAGGTGGGCGTGAAGTACGCCATCAATGGAATCCTCTCGCTCACGCCAGACGGGATGCCCGTCCTGGGCGAGTCGCCAGACGTCCGCGGCCTGTGGTCGGCGGCTGCCGTGTGGGTCAAAGAAGGGCCCGGCACGGGGAAGGCGCTCGCCGAATGGATGGTGCACGGCGAATCAGAGATCGACCTGCACTCTTCAGACATCGCACGCTTCCACGAACATCAAAAGACGCGCGCCCATGTGCGCGCGAGGGCTGCCGAAGGTTTCAACAAGACCTACGGGATCGTCCACCCCAGCGAGCAGTGGGCTTCCAACCGCAACGTTCGCCTGGCTCCGTTCCACGAGCGCGAGCGGGAGCTGGGCGCGATGTTCTTCGAGGCCGCCGGTTGGGAACGCCCCATGTGGTACGAGTCCAATGCGTCGCTGCTCGATGAGTTCGGCGATCGCGTCACAAGACGAACCGCAGAGTGGGAGTCGCGATGGTGGTCGCCCATCATCAACGCCGAGCACATCGCCATGCGCGAGCGAGCGGGCCTCTTCGACCTCTCCGCTTTCACCATCTTCGACATCCAGGGCCCAGGCGCATTGGGGGCGGTGCAGCAGGTCACCCTGCGGCAGATGGACGTGCCCGCCGGCCGCAATGTCTACACGCCGGTCCTCAGCCATAACGGCGGCTTCAAGTCCGACCTCACGGTGATGCGTCTGGGCGACGAGCACTTTCGCGTCGTCACTGGCGGCGCGGCAGGGATGTCCGACAAGAAATGGTTTGCCGATCACCTGCCCGCCGACGGCTCGGCGCAGCTCTTCGACCTGACCACAGGGATGACAACGGTGGGCCTGTGGGGCCCGCGCGCGCGCGACATCCTCATGGCTGCGACCAGCGACGATGTCTCCGACGACGGCTTCAAGTTCGGCGCCTGCCGGACGATCGACATCGGCACGGTGCGCGTGCTCGCGTCCCGCATCTCGTACGTGGGCGACCTGGGCTGGGAGCTCTACGTCTCAATCGACCAGGGACTGAAGCTCTGGGACATGTTGTGGGAGGCCGGGCGCCCATTCGGCCTCGCCGCGTGCGGCATCGGGGTTTACGGCACCACCGGCCGGCTCGAGAAGTGCTACCGCGCCCACGGCAACGAGCTCGAGACCGAGTACAACGTGGTCGAGGCGGGCATGCAGGCGCCGCGGGTGAAGGCCGAGGACTTCGTGGGCAAGGAGGCGCACCTCCGGCACCGCGAGGAGGAGCCGGCCGCGGTCCTGTGCACGCTGACGGTTGATGATCACAAATCCAGAAGCGGCGAGAAGCGGTACATGCTCGGGCGCGAGCCCGTGCTGACCCGAGACGGAGCCGCGATCACCGACCGCCGCGGCCGCCGCTCGTACGTCACCAGCGCTGGAGCCGCCGCCCCGTCCGTCGGCAAGCACATCCTCATGTCTTACCTGCCGCCCGGGCAGGCCGTGCTCGGCACCAGGCTCGCCGTGCAGTACATGGGCGAACGCTATCCGGTGACCGTGGCGGTGGTCGGCTCGACGCCGTTGTTCGATCCAGAGAACACGCGCATCCGCTCGTGAGGGTTCTGGTTTGCGTCAAGCGGGTGCCGTTCACCGGCGGCAAGATGGTGCTCGCAGCCGACTCGATGGCCCTCGAAACCCGGCATCTCGGTTTCACGATCAGCCCTCACGAGGAGTGCGGTGTCGAGGAGGCGGTCCGGCTGATCGAGGCGAACGGCGGCGAGTCGGTCGTGCTCACGCTCGGCCCGCCTGAGGCGATCGAGCAGCTGCGCGACGCAATGGCGCTTGGCATCGACCGCGCGATCCACCTGCAAACCGACGGCGCCGAGTGGGACCCGGAGGCGAGTGCTTCGGCGATCCTGGATGCCATCCGCGCCGAAGAGGAAACGTACGGTCCTTTCGACCTGGTCTTTTTCGGCAACGAGTCGGCCGACTCGGGCGGCTTCCAGGTCGGGCTGCGCGTGGCGCAGGCGCTGGGCCGCCCGGCGGTGACCGGGCTCAAGGGAGTGAAGGTCGCAGGCGGGTCCGCGCACTGCGAGCAGGAGGTCGACGGCGGCCGCGACGTGTACATCGTGCCGATGCCGGCGGTGCTCACCGTCAAGGAAGGCCTGAACCTGCCGCGCTATCCGTCGGTGCCAGGCCGAATGCGTGCGGGGCGGAAACCGGTCGCGACGTCAACACCCACGAGGCCGCCGGCGCGTTTGGAGATGCTCCGCCTGGTCGTGCCGCCGGGCCAGGGGCGGCGCGCCGAGGTCCTGGGCAGCGGACCGTCAGCGGCGCCGGCGGTCGTGGAGATGATGCGCAAGATCGGAGTGGCTTGATGCCGCTGGTCCTGGTCGAGCAAACCGGCGGCACGCCGTCCGATCCATCGCTCCAAACCCTGACCCTTGCCCGATCATTCGGTGGGCCGGTTCACGCGCTGGTGATCGGTCAAGCAGTCGACCTCAGTCAGCACGGAGTTGCCGCAACGCATGTCGCAGTGCACGACGGGCTCGATTCGTTTGCGCCCGACGCGTGGGCGGCGATCCTCGGACAGCTCTCTGATCGCCTGAGCGCAAATGCGATATTCGCAGCGGGTACCGACCGCGGCAACGATGTGATGGCCCGCGTCGCCGCTCGTATGGGACTTCCGCTGGCGACGAACTGCATCTCAGTCGCATCGGGCGATCAGATCCACCTGACCCGGCAGCGCTGGGGCGGCAGCCTGCTCGAAGAGGCGCGGATGCGCAGCCCGCGCCCGCTGATCACCGTGGCGCCGCACACCGTGGTCATCGAGACAGCATCGGCCGAGACGAAGGTGGAGAAATTCACACCTCAGCTGAAGGAACAGGAGCTCGCCGTCCGCGTGGCTGAGCGCGTCAGCACCAAGGGAGGCGGCGTCTCGCTGGCGGAGGCCAAGGTCGTCGTCAGCGGCGGACGTGGCGTGGGCTCGAAAGAAGGCTTCGCCATCATCGAAGAGCTTGCCGGCCTCCTCGGCGGGGCCGTCGGCTGCTCCCGTGTGGTGACCAGCGCCGGCTGGAGGCCTCACTCCGACCAGGTCGGCCAGACGGGCACGAAGATCGCGCCCGAGCTGTACATCGTGTGCGGAATCTCGGGGGCCACGCAGCACATGGCCGGATGCAAAGGCGCCAAGCGCATCCTGGCCATCAACTCGGATGCCGAGGCGCCGATCATGCTGAACGCCGACTACGCCGTGGTCGGTGACCTGAAGGAGATCGTGCCCGCCATCTCAGCCGAGATTCGGGCGGCCAGGGCTGCTCACGCCCCACTCCCTAACCCTCTCCCCGGAGGGGAGAGGGGATGACCGCCATCGCCCTGGCAGTTGCGCTCATCGTCGCCGGCGTCCTCTTCGGCCGGCGCGCGGCGCTCCTCTATCGACTCATCCGCATGGGCAAGCCGGTGGCGCGATTCGACGACCTGCCCGCGCGCGCCCAGGCCGAGGCCGTGGTGGTGGTCGGGCAGAGCAAGCTGCTGCAGCGCCTGGGGCCAGGCCTCATGCATGCGGCCATCTTCTGGGGCTTCATCGTGCTGTTCCCGACGATCTTCATCGCGATGATCGGCGTGGTCGACGAGCACGCCACGTTGCCGTGGTTGGGCCGCCAGGGCTGGTACGCGCTGCTGGTCGACATCTTCGCGTTCTTCGTGCTTGCCGGCGTGGTCGCAGCCTTCGCCATCCGCAAGCTGCAGCGGCCACGGCGATTCGCCGGCAGCCACGTGCTCGAAGCGGACGTGATCCTGCTCTTGATCGCGGGCATCGTCGTCTCGCTGTTCGTCTGGCATGCGAGCCGGATCGCGCTCGGGCTCAACGAATATCCCGCCGCCTGGGCGCCGATATCGAATCTCGTGGCGCAGGCCCTGCCTCAATCGTGGGCGCCTTACCTCGAGCGCGCCGCGGTGTGGACGCACGTGCTGATCATCCTGAGTTTTCTGGTCTACCTCCCATACTCGAAGCACCTCCACATTTTTCTGGCCGCCGTCAACGTCTTCTTCGGCCGCACCAGAGCCCGGGGGCGACTGGAGCCGATCAACCTCGAAGCCCCCGACGATGAGGTTCGCTACGGGGCCGCCACATCCGCCGACATGACGTGGAAGCAGATGGTCGACACGATGTCTTGCACCGAGTGCGGCCGCTGCCAGGACGTCTGTCCGGCGTTCAACACCGGCAAGGAGCTCTCGCCGAAGCTCCTGATCATGGCGCTGCGAGACCAGCTTCTGGCCGATGGGCCGAAGGCGCTGGCCGCCCGCGGCGGCGCAGCAGGGCTGCCGCCGCTGGTTCCCACCGCGGTCACCGACAACGTGGTTTGGGACTGCGTAACCTGCGGCGCGTGCCAGCAGGAGTGCCCGGTCGGCATCGAGCACATCGACCACATCATCGACCTGCGGCGAAACCTGGTCATGGTCGAGTCGCGCTTTCCGGTCGAGGCGGCGCCGATGTTGCGCGACATCGACCGCGCCTCGAATCCATGGGGCAAGCCGCAAGCGGACCGCGCGCACTGGGCGGACGGGCTTGGCGTCCACGTGCTTCAGCCCGGGGAGGAGCCTCCCGACGTCCTGTTCTGGGTCGGCTGCGCGCCGGCTTACGACGAGCGTGCCCGCAAGGGCGCCATCTCGACCGCGAAGCTGCTCAAGGAGGCGGGCGTGGACTTCGCGATCCTCGGGCCGCGCGAGTCGTGCACCGGCGACCCGGCGCGGCGAATGGGTGACGAGTACACGTTCCAGCAGCAGGCGAGGCAGAACGTCGGGACCCTGAACTCGTCGGGCGTGAAGCGGATCGTGACCACGTGCCCGCATTGCTTCAATACGCTCTCCAACGAGTACCCGGACTTCGGCGGCCGCTACGAGGTCGTGCACCACACCGCATTCCTGGCGGAGCTGATGCGCGAAGGGAAGCTCAAACCCCTGGCCGCCGACAAGGCCATTACGTACCACGACTCCTGCTACCTCGCCCGCCACAACGACGTCATCGCCGAGCCGCGCGAGCTGGTGGCGGCGGCGGGGCGGCCGGTGGAGATGGCTCGCAGCGGCAAGCGGACCTTTTGCTGCGGCGCGGGCGGCGCCAGGATGTGGATGGAGGAGAGTCGTGGCCGTGCGATCAACCAGGAGCGCGTGCGCGAAGCCGCCGCGACCGGCGCGCAGACCCTGGCCGTCGCCTGCCCTTTTTGCACCGTGATGCTCGACGACGGAGTGCGCGAGACGGGGGCGAACCTGAAAGTGGTTGACCTGGCAACGCTGCTCTCAGAGGCGGTGGAGCGCCGCAAGGCATGGGACGCCAGGGCATCGGGCCCGGATGAGTAACGAGAAGCAGGCCGGCGCCGTCGTCATCGGGGGCGGCATCACCGGCTGCAGCGTCGCCTACCATCTCGCCAAGGCCGGCGTGCGCGACGTGCACCTGGTCGAGAAGGGCGAGCTGACGAGCGGGTCGACGTGCCACGCGGCCGGGCTGGTCACGCAGTTCAACCCCTCGCCGACGATGATGAGGTTCCGCCGCTACAGCATCGAGCTGTACCGCGAGCTGGGCGTGTTCGAGACGGTCGGCAGCCTGCGCTTTGCGTCAAGCCAAGAGCAGCTGATGGAGCTGCAGCGCACGGCGAGCCGCGCGCGCGGAATCGGGCTCGACGTCGAGCTGGTCTCTGCGGACGAGGCGGCGAAGCTGATGCCGGCGATCACCACCCGATCGTTGTACGGCGCGGTGTGGGTGCCCGGCGACGGGAGCCTCGATCCGCACACCGCCACGCACGCGTTGGCGCGAGCGGCAAGGGAGCTGGGCGCGCAGGTCACGACCGGCGTTCGCGTCACGGGCATCGAGCTATCGAACCGGGGCTCGATCTCGGCGGTCGTCACCGAGACCGGGCGCATCGAGACCGAGGTCGTGGTGGTGGCGGCCGGGATCTGGGCGCCCCAGATCGCAGCGATGGCCGGCGCGCAGGTGGTGTCGACTCCGGTCGATCACCAGCACGCCGCCCTGCGCGCGGTCCCAGGCCACGAGCTGCCGAACGACATGCCCTGCTTCCGCGATCCCGACAACCTCGTATACGGCAAGTCGGAAGCCGAGGGAGTGATCCTCGGCGGGTACGAGTCCGACCCGGTCGCACGCTGGATCGACGGCGTGCCCTGGGATCACTCCGGGACGTCGCTGCCTCCCGACCAGGCGCGTTTCGAACCACTCCTTCGCGGCGCGGCGCGCCGGTTCCCGTTCCTGGGTGACGCCGGGATCGTCAAGCTCGTCTGCCATCCCGACGCGATGACCCCGGACGCCAGTCCGCTCCTGGGCCCGGTGCCGGGCGTCCGCGGCCTGTACCTGGCGGCCGGGCTCTCGCTCAACGGATTCGGGGGCGCTGGAGGCATCGGGCGGGCGCTGGCGGAGTGGGTGACCGGTGGCGACACAGAGCTCGACCTTCATCCGTATCGCTGCTGGCGCTTCGGACCCGTGCATCGTGACCATCGCTATGCGGCGGAGCTCTCGCGCGAGGCCTACCGCTACTACTACTACCTCCGCTATCCATTCGATTCAGATGAATGGGGAAGGCCGCGCCGCACCAGCGCGCTGCACACCCGCATGCAGGACTTGGGCGCGGTGTTCGGTGCCAAGCACGGGTGGGAGCGGGTCGATTACTACGAGCCCGACCGGCCATGGCGGCGGGCAGGCGCCGACCAGCGCCGCTTTGGCTGGACGCGCCCGCGGTACTTCGATGTGTTGGCGCAGGAGCATGCCGCTTTCCGCGAACGCGCCGGCATCATCGACATGACGTCTTTTGGAAAGATCGAGGTGTCCGGCGCCGGCGCGCTGCCGCTCCTGGAGCGCGTGGCCGGCAACCTCATCGACCGGCCGGTCGGCAGCGTCGTCTACACGCAGCTGTTGGAGAAGGATGGCGGCATCGCCGCCGACGTCACCATCACGAGGCTGGGCGAGAACCACTTCCGCGTCGTGACCGGCGCCGGCTACGTGAACACCGACCTGGGGTGGCTGCGGCTGCAGGTTCGAGACGGTGATCCGCCGGTCGACATCCGCGAGTCGACCGAGGATTTCTCGGTGATCGGAATGTGGGGCCCGCTGGCGCGCGACATCCTCGCGCGCGTGACCGGCGACGACGTGTCGGATGAGGGCTTTCCCTTCATGCAGGCACGAGCGCTGCGCATCGGCGGCGGGACCGCACTGGCGCAGCGAGTCACATACGTGGGCGAGCTCGGATGGGAGCTTTACCTCGATCCCGCATGGGCCGGGCAGGTGTGGGATCGCCTGATGCGCGCCGGGCGCGCGTCGGGCATCCGGCCGGGAGGCTACAAGGTCCTCGACTCGCTCCGGATGGAGAAGGGCTATCGCTACTACGGCACCGACCTGACCCTGCTCGACAACCCGCTCGAGGCGGGCCTGGGATTCTGCGTTCGGTTCGAGAAGCCGGAGTTCAACGGCCGCGAGCACCTGCTGGCGGCGCGCGACGCCGGGATCAAGCGGCGGCTGCGCACCCTGGCGGTGGGCGGTGAGGACTACGTGCCCATCTACGGTGGCGAGGCCGTGCATCGGGACGGCAAGGTGATCGGCAGGCTGCGCAGCTGCGGGTATGGATTTACGGCCCGGCGCAACCTCGCTTATGCGTACCTGCCCATCGATCTCAAGCCTGGCGGCAGCGTCGAGGTCGAGGTGTTCGGGGGCATGGTCCCGGCCGCGGTCACCACCGATGCTGTGGTCCAGCGTGAGCATGTCAAGGGCTGACGAAGCGGTCGAGCGCGTCTCGCTCTGGAAGGGCGAGAACGTTCAGGTATCGCCACTCTCAGGTGGCCTCACCAACGAGAACTACCTGGTCTCGGCCGCCGGCAAGCGATACGTGATCCGCGTGCCCGGGCAGTCCACCGAGCTGCTGGCGATCGATCGCGCCAACGAGGTGCACAACACGAGGGCGGCGGCGACGACGGGGATCGGGCCAAAGGTGATTGAGGTCATCCCCGACCTCGATGTCATGGTGCTGGAGTTCATCGACGGGCCGACGATGTCGGCCAAAACGCTGCAGTCGGTCGAGATGGCAAAGCGCATGGCCGCTTCGTTCCGCCGCCTCCACGCCGCGCCGCGCTTCCTCCAGGACTTCAACATGTTCCGGCTTATCGAGAGCTACCTCGAGATCGTCGAAGCCCACGAGGTCACTATTCCGCGCGACTACCGCGGCCGCCTGCCGACAGTCGCGGAGATCGAGCGGGCCGTGGTCGCCGGATCCCTGCCTTCGGTGCCATGCCACAACGACCTGCTCTGCGAGAACTTCATCGACGACGGCGGCGGGCTCCGCATCGTCGACTACGAGCTGAGCGGCAACAACGACCCCTGCTTCGACCTCGGCAACACCGCGCAGGAGGCCGAGTTCGATGACGACCTCAGGGCCGTCCTTTGCGAAGCGTATTTCGGAAAGTCCGATGGCCAGCAGCTCGCGCGCATGAACCTGTTCGCGTTGATGTCGGATGTGGGCTGGACGCTGTGGGGCGCGATCCAAGCGAAGATCTCCGCGATCGACTACGACTTCAAGGGCTACTACACCGCCCGATGGGAACGTGCGCTTGCGGTGCTGGATTCAGATCGTCTGCGCCGCTGGTTGGACGCTGCCCGCCAAACCTAACTTCGCTTGATGACGATCACCGAGATGTCGTCGGCGGCGCGGTCGATGCGGTCGGCTGAGTTCTTCAGGTGACGGTACAGCTCGCGTGACTTGAGAATCAGGCTCACCTCGAGCCCGCTGTCGAAAAGCCGACCGACCGCCTGGTGGTAAAGGCCGTCGATCCGATTTTCGGATCGCTTGGCACGAACTGCATGCTCCGAAGCGACGCCAGGGTGGGCAAGGAGCTCTCCCACCGCCGATCGGATGTGCGTAGCTCCCTCTACCAGCACCTTGGCCATCTCATTGAGTCCTTCCGGTGGGTCGATCTTGTAGATCGCGAGCTCTACAGCGGTCTCGTTGGCGGCGTCAAGAATGTCGTCGATCGCACGCGACAGGGCGAAGAGGTCCTCGCGGTCAAACGGCGTCGCGTACGTGTGCGCCAGCTCGTCGATCAGGATCCGCCTCTTCGCATCGCCCTCGCGCTCGATTCCCTTCACCTCGTCGACAAGCTCGTCATTGCCGCTGGGTTCCCGGCCGAACTTCTCCACGACCTGAAGAGCCCGGACTGTCAGGTCAGCCTGATCTATAAGCAGCTCGATGAACCGGCGGTCGTTCGACCTGGTCAGCGCGCGAATCGAACGGCCGAAGCTCATGGCGCGACCGAGAACAGACGCATCACCAGGTGCAACACCGCGGCGACCACCACCGCGAGCGGTAAGGTCAGCAGCCAGCTGCCCACCAACTCCCTGACTATTCCCCAGCGAATCGAGGAGGCGCGCTGCGCTGCGCCGACTCCGACCAATCCGCCGTCAATCGTCTGAGTCATGCTCACCGGAGCTCCTGCGATCGCCAGCGCCGATACAACAGCACCAGACGCGAGCTGTTGGGCGAGCGCCTGCATCGGACGCACCTTCAGCACTCCGGACCCGATGCGCCGAGCGACCCGCGATCCTCCAAAAATTGCACCGACGAAGAACAGGATGAATGCGCCAATGATAGGCGTCGGTCCTGTGAACACGACCGGTTGGCCGTGATTCGGAAAGGACATGCCGACAGCAATGAGACCGACTGTCTTCTCCATGTCGTTGGCGCCGTAGGCAAACGCCTGGATGCCGGCGGTGGCGAACTGGAATCGCGCGAGGTCGAGGATTGATGCGTGCGAGCGGCCACCAAGGAAGCGGCGGACCCCCACATAAAGCGCGAGCGCGAGCAGCCCGCCGCCCAGGACCGAGATGGGAATCCCGAGCAGGATCCGGACCACGCCGCGCCAGTGGATGAGGCCCAGCTCACCGCTCGCGGCCACCCAACCCAGCATCGCGCCGACGAGGGCCAGCGTCATGCTCGTCGGCACACCGATACGCCACGAAAGCAGGACCACGGTCACTGAAGACAGGGTGATGAGGACATATACGAGCTCTCCCTGGCTGCGGAGATCGATCACGTTTGTGCCCATCGTTTGCGCCACCGCCGTGCCAATCACCAGTGGGCCGGCGACGCTGAACAGAAGCAGCGCTGCCGCGACGCGGGGGCTGATGAGGCGCCCGGACGTGAAGGACGCCATGAGGTTGCCGCCGTCGTTGAAGCCGGAGACGAGTCCGAACAAGCCCGCTGCCGCCAGTGGGGCCACGGCTGCCACGCTGAACACTACGAGAGGCCGACGATGTCGCCCTTCTCGTCGATATCGATCCGGATGGCGTTGGGCTGCGAGGGCAGGCCCGGCATGGTGCGCATGTCGCCGCAAATCGGGTAGACGAAGCCGGCGCCGACCGACGCCCGGACTTCGCGCACTGGCAGCTTCCAGCCTTTGGGGGCGCCCTTGAGCTTGGGGTCAGACGAGATCGAGAGGTGCGTCTTGGCGATGCACACGCAGAGCTTGCCGAAGCCGTTCCGCTCGAACGAGTCGAGCTGCTCGGCCGCCGGCGGGTAGTACTCGACTCCGTCGGCGCCGTAGACCTTGGTTGCGATCGTCTCGATCTTCTCGCGGAGAGTCGCCTCCAGTGGGTACAGGAAGCGGAAAGTGCTGGGTTCGGCGGCGGCTTCCGCGACCGCCTCGGCCAGGTCGGTGGCGCCCCGGCCCCCATCCGCGAAGTTGGTGCACACGGCCGATCGGACCCCGATTTCCTCTGCGATCTCACCGACCGCTGCCTGCTCGGACGGGTGGTCGGTCGGGAACGCATTGATGGCCACCACTGGCGTCACGCCGTGCATGCGCATGTTCTCGACCTGCTTGCGCAGGTTGTCGGCGCCCGCCCACACGTCGTCTGGGTTTTCCTTCACCATCTCCGGCGGCAGCGGCCGGCCTGCCACGACCTTGAAACGACCCGAGTGCACCTTCAAGGCCCGCACGGTGGCCACCACCACCGCCGCGTCGGGAGCCAGCCCCGACGCACGGCACTTGATGTTGAAGAAGCGCTCGGCGCCCATGTCTGCCGCAAAGCCGGCCTCGGTGACCAGGAAGTCTCCACAGTGGATGCCGATCAGATCCGCGATCACGGACGAATTGCCGGTGGCGATATTGCCGAACGGGCCCGCATGCACGAGCACCGGCGTGTTCTCGAGCGTCTGCAGGAGGTTGGGCTTGATAGCGTCCCGCAGGATCACCGTCATGGCTCCGGCCGCGAAGATGTCCTCGGCGGTGATCGGCTTGCCATGGGTGGTGTTGCCGATCACGATTCGGCCGAGACGCATTCGCATGTCTTGCAGCGAGGTCGTCAGGGCGAGCACGGTCATGACCTCGGATGCAGCGGTAATGTCGAAGCCCGTGGCGCGGATCACCCCGTCCTCACGCGTGCCCAGGCCGACGATGACGTTGCGCAGAACCCGATCGCTCACGTCAAGCACGCGCCGCCACGTGACGCTGTCTCGGTCGACGAGCGCCTCGTGATGATGGATCTGGTTGTCGATCATCGCCGCGAGCAGGTTGTGGGCCGCGGTGATGGCGTGCGTATCGCCGGTGAGGTGCAGATTCAGCCGCTCCATCGGCACGACCTGGCTGTAGCCGCCGCCCGCTGCACCGCCCTTGATGCCGAAGGTCGGGCCCATTGACGGCTGACGGATCGCCACCGTCGCCCGCTTGCCGATATACGACAGCGCCTGGCCCAAGCCGACCGTGGTCGTCGTCTTGCCTTCGCCCAGCGGCGTCGGCGTGATCGCCGAGACCACGACGTACTTCGCCTTCGGCCGGTCCGCAAGCTCGTCGATCGCATCGAGCCGGATCTTGGCCACGTCATAGCCGTACGGCTCGAGGAGATGCGGACCGATGCCCATCTTGGCCGCGATCTCGGGCATCGGCAAGAGACGCGCCCGGCGCGCGATGTCGAGGTCGGTTGGGAATGTGACAGCCAAGGCTCCCTCCTTTTCAGGCGGCCAGCAGCCGGGCCAACGTTTCCTGGCGCCAGCGCTCGGTGGCCTCGATCTCGTTGAAGGTGAAGAAATGCAGACCGGCGACCTTGCGCTCGGGCGCGGCCATGTCCGGCAGCAACCCACTCGCGAAACGCTCGGGGTCGTAGCCGCCGGGCTGGACCATGCGCATGAACCAGTTGGAATGGCCGCGCAGGAACCGGGCCGAATCGGCGAGGCCGATGCGTGTGGACACGCGCAGCAGCTTGGCGGGGTCGGCCACGCCGGCAAGACCCACATATATCGGCAGCTGGACGCCGCGGCGGCGGACGCGCGCGACCCATTTCTTGACCGTCCTGGGGTCGAAGCAGAGATTGCTGACGATGTAGGTGGCGAGGCGCCGCTTGTCCCACATCGCCTGGATGGTGAGGTCGTCCTCGATGAAGCTGTGCCGTTCCGGATAGCCGGTGATGCCGATGTCGCGCAGCCCGTGCGGCTCGGCGGTGATCGCCTCCAGCAGCGAAACCGAGTCTGGGAAATCCCCGGTCGGTTCCTTGGCGTCGCCCGCAACGACGAAAACCTCACCGCGGCCGATGGCGGCGACCCTGGCCAGCACCTCTTGCAGGTGTGCCTGGTCTCGGATCAAGCGGGCGGAGATGTGAGGGACGACCTGGTAGCCGTGCTTCGCGAGCCTCTCCGCCAGCGAGACGGTGGCGTCGATGCCCCGGCGCGGCGAGGCGGTGATCGTGAGGGTCACCTCCTTGGGTACGTGGGCCACGACCAGCTCCTCGACGGTTTCGGTCGGTAGCACCTCGTAGCGGGGTGACTGCAGAAAGGCGATCAGGCCCTGGCGGCTGGTTGCGTCGGTTAGACCGATACGTCCCAGCAGTCTCGTTGGAGCCCCCGGACCTGAACGCACGCGCCCGCTCACCACATTTGCCCTCGATGTCGCACTATACGGTACTGTCGCGTCACGCGCAACGCTGGCCTCCCCACCACGTGGGGAGGTGGGCCCCGCCGCAGGCGCGGCCCGGAGGGGAGGTCCAATTCTCGATCCCGGCAAGAGGGCAGCGAGATAGGCCTGAAGCACATCAGCTGCTCGGCGACCAGCGGACCGGAAGGATCACGTTGCGGTCGAGTGGGGTGCCGTCTCGGCCGGAGTCGAAGCCGGCGATGGGCACATTGCCTGCCAGCTCGCGGTGTAGGGCCGCCATCTGCTCCGAGTTGACGGCGCCCTCGGGGTCGGTGGGGCCGTCATGGTCGACCATCGTGCAGGCGATGGCCAGGAGGCCATCTCCGGCGTTGAAGAGCTCGACCACGCGAGCCTGGCATGGCCAGTCGACCAATGACGAGGTCGTCACCTCCCAGAACCCGCAGCCGTTCCCGCGCGGGTCTGGACGGGCCCTGATCGCATTGCCGTGGATGTGGCCGCTGAGCCACAGCACGACGTTGCCCGCCGCGTGCACGAGCTCGATCACTTCGCGCGCATCGATGGATCGCGACCCGCCGGCTCTGCGCTTGTTGCCCATGGTTTCGAGCGTGTGGTGCGAGGTGATCACCACCGGCCGGTCGCGCGCCTCTGTCAACCGCCGCTCGAGCCACCCAACCTGGTCTTCGTCGATGCATCCATCCGCGCCGCCCGCGGTGCAGACCGTGTCCAGCACGACGAATCGCACGGCCGGCGTGTCGTGAACGTAGTACGCAGTCCCGGCATCGCGATTGCCGGCGGTGAAGCCGTGATCATCGGGCTTCGCGCCATCGCGGAAATGGGCTTCGACGAACTGGGGTCGCGTGAACGGGAGACGGTCCGCATCTGGCGTGACCGGCAGGTCG
>JGI12635J13318_1000171_pt1 | contig 15040 bp, 14 predicted proteins | sample BlaSpr_A8_OM2_M2_FD_13318 | JGI IMG/M metagenome (IMG submission 13318) | reverse complement strand
TTCAGACCCGCCAGTGCGATGGCCGCGAGCGCCCTCTGTCATCACGAGAGCAGCGAGGGACCTGCTTTTCGCCAGTGTCACCACTTCCGGAGCCCCTGCGCGAGGGCATCGAATGCGTCTCGTGCCTCCGAATGCCACCGATTTTGTCCCTCACTAACTCCCTTTAGAATGAACACTTGCAAAACTGTGTGAAAACAAAGCACTTTAACTACCCGTAGAATCAACACTTGTGAAAAACCTAGGGGAGGGGGTACCTTGCCCAATCCCTACAGTCATGTCCAACGCAGGAGAGAAACAATATGTGGCAAATGTCGTTCGGTCTGCCTCGTGCAATCGCCTTAACGTTTGTCATGGCGTTCTGCTGCAACGCACAGACGTTGCAAATATGGCCTGGCGTAGCTCCAGGTTCCGAGACTTGGACCCAGAAGGAAAAGGTGGAAGCGAGTACTCCTATCGGAACCGTGGTTTTCAACGTGGTGACTCCGACTTTGACGGTCTATCTTCCGGAACGAACTAAGGCCACCGGAACCGGTATCATCATCGCTCCCGGCGGAGCTTTCGTGGCGTTGGCCATCGATTTGGAAGGCCACGATGTGGCGCGCTGGCTTCAGAACAAAGGCATTGCCGCGTTCGTGCTCAAGTATCGGATCATGGAAAAGCGTCAGGAAGGTATCCGCGAGATGAATATGGACGAAGCCGGCAAGTACGGCATCGCCGACGGAATTCAGGCCGTCAAAGTAGTTTGGCAGCACGCCGCGGAATGGGGCATTTCTCCGGGCAGAGTCGGCTTTATGGGTTTCTCGGCCGGCGCCATGGTGGCCAGCGGAGCTCTGCTCCAGCAGGATGCCGCCGCACGTCCAAACTTTGCTGCACCAATCTATGGTGGACCTTTTGGCGCAATGCCGGCCATTCCGGCAAAACTGCCGCCCATTTTTTTAGCATGGGCGCAGGACGACGCCTTGGTCCTCGACGCCGTGATTAAGTTTTACGACTCATTAAAATCGGCGGGCTACAAACCGGAAGTTCACATTTTCAGCGCTGGCGGCCATGGCTTCGGCATGCGAAAGCAGGGTACCAGCAGCGACCACTGGATCGACGAATTCTACTACTGGTTGGAAGCGCTGGGATTCACCAAGTCCGCAGCAAGATAAAGTTCGCACTGGCCAATGGATCTGTTCTCGGCACTGCTGACCGCGCCCGAACAGGCGGTGTTGGCCCGACCGGACTTCCAGCGCGCATTCATCGCGGTAGTCCAAGAAGGGTTGCGGGCGGGACCCCGCAGGGCCCAGTTAGATACCGCCCTCATGGCCGGCCCTTGGGATTTCCGCCGCGAAGACATCCGCGTGGCCGTCCACCTCTGGCATGGCGAGGCGGACGCCAATGCCCCACCCGCCATGGGGCGCTACATGGCCGCAGCAAACAGCCACGCTTCCTTTTACCCGGGCGAGGGCCATTTGTCGCTCATCGCGAAACACATGGAAGAGATTCTGAACGTTCTCGCCGCCTGAGAACGGGGCAAATTTGTGGTGATCTGTCTTGGTGCCGGTTATTGAGATGCCAAATAGTTTCCTCGTACGGCGTTTGGACGTGATCCAGGCACAATCACCAAGTGTCTATGCATCGGTATTTTCAGCGGCAGTTTTATTCGGGGAGGTGGATGCGACTCAGCAGACTCTGGAAGCGGGGGTCGGATCGAAGTGGGTCGAATCGCGGATCCATTTTCAAGTAGCCTAGGAGCGTCGAGCGTTCGCGATAGGCCTCTTCGAGAGCTGCGAAGGCCCGTTCATTCTGGCCGAGGCCCAGATAAACCACCGCGAATTGGTAAGACGACACAAACTTTGTTTTTGAGCGATCGGTTAACTCGACCAGAATCTTTTGAGCCTCGGAGCGTTGACCCGCAAGGCCATGTGCGTGAGCGAGCGAGGCGATTCCGTTCGCGCCCCTTCCCGAAAGCTCGATGCCCTTTTGGAACTGCGCCAGTGCTTCTGAGTATTTGTTCAGTTGTTCGTAACATAAGCCGATCCCCCAGTATGGCACCGGGAATTTGGGATCGAGCTTAAGAACTTTTTGGAGTTGCTGAACGGCATCCTCGTACTGTCTTGCGAAGTAGGAAACCATTCCCAGGTTGGATTGAATGCCAGAAGATAGAGGATCGAGCTCCTGCGCACGATTCAGTTCCACACGAGCCTCGTCGACGCGCCCCATGGACGCCAAAAAGCGGCCGTAAGCGTGGTACGTGTCGGCATCGTTCGGGTTGAGTTCGAGCGCGCGCTTGAATTCCTGCTCGGCTCCGGATCGATCCCAATCGTAATAATTCATAACGTACGCCATCGAAGCATGCGACTCGGCTAGAGTGGGTTCGAGTTGGAGGGCCTTTGCTGCCGCCTTCTTTGCTTCGGGAAAAGCCTCACGGGGACGCGTGTCCGTATAAAAGGGCAGGACGGCATAGGCGTTCGCAAGCCCGGCGTAGAGCGGAGCATACTGAGGATCTTTCTCGATTCCTTGGCGGAAGTACACAAAAGCAAGCTTCAGATCGTCCGGGGTGCCCTGATCGAGCGAGTAGCGACCCTTGAGGTAGAGATCGTACGCTTCTGGATTTATGCTCGCGCGCGTTCCCGGTGAGGGGGCAATTTTCGACCGAATCTGCACTGCGATCGCATGTCCCACTTCATCTTCGAGAGCGAGAACGTCGTTCAGGTTCCGATCGAAAGTTCCCGACCACAAGTTACCTTCGGACGCACCGTCATAGAGTGTGACTGCGATCCGCACCTGATTCCCCGATCGCGCGACGGAGCCTTCGAGCAGTGCGTTCACCTTTAACTCGCGCGCAATCTGCGGGAGCGGCGTGTGCGTTCCTTTGTAGCTCATCACAGACGTTAGGGAAACCACACGAAGCTGCGCGATCTTGCTAACCTCACGGATGAGTTCGGCAGTCATGCCGTCCGCGAAAAAATCCTGCGAAGTATCGCCCGATAAATTTGCCAGCGGTAGCACCGCTAGTGAGCGGATTGCGGGAGCCGTGCTTCGATGCACGAGCCGCTCGCGCAACCCTCCGATGTTCAAGGCGAGTAAAACCACGAACAAGACGGTCACGCCCACGCTAACCCAGGTAAGCAGTGCCATCCGGGGGCCTACGCTCGCTCGAGCCTGAGGAAGCGCGGGTCTCGAAACCGCCGTGGACTCGAGCGTTTCCAGCGCTGACCGGACTTCGCCGGCACTCTGATAACGGGCTCCGGGATCTTTCAACATGCATTTCCGAATTACCCCTACAAGTCCGGCGGGAACATCATCGGGCAACGGTGGCGGCGGATCGCGAAGGATCGCGGAGGTCAGCTCAAATCCGGAACGGCCCGAAAACGGCCGATGGCCGGAAGCCATTTCATACAAAAGAACGCCGAGCGCCCATATGTCGGAGCGCGCGTCGGCAGGGTCGCCCCGGAGCTGTTCCGGCGCCATGTAGGGCAGTGTCCCCGCGAGCGGCCCGGATTCACCGAGTTTCACCTGTGAGACTGTCACTGCCTCCAGCTCTTCTGTGCGGAGCCTCGTCGCCAAGCCGAAGTCCAGCACCTTCGCAATCCCGTCTGGAGTCACTGTCACGTTCGCCGGTTTCAGATCGCGGTGGACGATGCGCCGTTGGTGAGCATGGGCAAGAGCGTCGGCAATCTGCGTGCCGTAGCGGACGATCTGCTCGGTCGGGAGACCTTCCGGCGGAATGATCGCGCTCAGCGACCGTCCGGCAACGTATTCCATGGAAATGAAAGCGATATTATCTTCTTCGTTGACTTCGTAAATCGTGCAAATGTGCGAATGGCTAAGTTGCGATGCGGAGCGCGCTTCTTCCAGCAGCCGATCACGAGCTCGCAGGTCATCTCGAACATTGAGGGGCAGAATTTTTATGGCAACGTCACGGTCGAGGCGTTCGTCGCGTGCGCGATAAACTTCGCCCATACCGCCGGCGCCGATCCGCTCTAGCAGGCGATAGTGGCCTAGCCGCTCGATCGCCATCCGGGAGGAACCTCAGTGCGTCGCATCCTAGTTCACCGGCGCACGCCAGTCAACGCGGCCGTGACACGCGCCGTCACCGCTCCACGCAAGGGTCCGCTCCTCCCGATAGAGTTCCGTCGCAAGGCCTTCCCCGAAGCAATACCCTGAAGGGATCAACTACGTGCTGGTAAACGGCCGTGTCGTTATCGACCGGAGGAATCATACAGGCGAGCGGCCCGGCATGGCGCTCCGAGGGCCCGGATACCACGGAACGCAGAACGGCGAATGAGCGTCGCAAAGTCCGTGGGATTCGCGGACCGCTCCTAGCTCACGCTTGGGAAGTCGGCCCCAAAGGGCCTGGACCAGTTGTCGGCAACTCGGAAACTGACACACTACCCACCCTTCAGACTTCTTGGAAAACTCCGTGTAACACCCTAGAATCGAAGCCGACGTGGCCTGTCATCCTGGTGGAGTGCGCAAGACTAGCCCGGCCTCTCGCCCCGTCGGAGAGACCCACACTTGCCTGAACAACGCATGGAAAAAGCAGCCGCAGCGCCGGCCAGTCCCGCAAAATCGCCGCTCGATCTGGCCATCGATGCGCTCGTCATCGGCCGCAACTCCGATCCTTTCGCGCTGCTAGGTCCGCACGCCGTCGAAACTCCATCGGGTCGCCGCTGGGTGATTCGCACGTTCCATCCCGGCGCGATCTCCACCGCCATTCGTTTCACCGAATCACAAAACGTAATCGAAGCAACCAAACTCCGTCCAGAAGGTTTCTTTGAGGCGAGCCTGCCCGAAACGCAGCAAGATCGCCCTGCCCCGGCCAGCTATCACATTCAATATCGATTCGCCTCCGGCGCCACGCACGAGCAACACGACACCTACGCTTTTCCCTTTCTCTTAAGTGAGTTCGATCTTTACCTCATGGGCGAAGGCCGTCACTACGACACCTATAACAAGCTCGGCGCGCATGTTCATACCGTCGAAGGCGTGCGTGGAGTTAATTTTGCTGTCTGGGCGCCCAGCGCCCGTCGCGTCAGCGTCGTAGGCGACTTCAATCATTGGGACGGTCGCATCAACCCCATGCGCGCTCGTGGCTCCTCGGGCGTGTGGGAACTTTTTGTCCCCGAGCTCGATGAAGGTGCCACTTACAAATACGAAATCATCGGCCCCAACGGAAACATGCTGCCCCTCAAAGCTGATCCCTACGCCTTTCGCGCCGAACTCCGGCCCAACACCGGCTCCATCGTCGCCAACCTGGATGCCCATAAGTGGAATGACTCGGCCTGGATAACGCAGCGCGCTCAGACCAATTGGTTCGAGAAGCCCATCTCGATCTACGAAGTCCACCTCGGCGCTTGGCGACGCATCCCCGAAGAAGGTAACCGCTGGCTCACCTATCGCGAACTAGGCGATCAACTCATCCCGTACGTAAAAGAGCTCGGCTACTCTCACATCGAGCTGCTTCCCATCATGGAGCATCCCTTCGACGGGTCCTGGGGCTATCAGACCATCGGCTACTTCGCAGCCACCAGCCGCTACGGCTCTCCCGCTGATTTTATGGAGTTTATCGACCGCTGTCATAACGCCGGTCTGGGCGTCATCCTCGACTGGACGCCTGCGCATTTCCCTCGCGACACCCACGGCCTCGCCGAATTCGACGGCACACACCTCTACGAGCACTCCGATCCGCGCCAGGGCGCTCATCCTGATTGGGGCACACTCGTTTACAACTACGCGCGCAACGAAGTGCAGAACTATCTGATCTCCAACGCCTTATTCTGGCTCGACAAGTACCACATCGACGGCCTTCGCGTAGACGCCGTGGCCTCCATGCTGTATCTCGACTACTCTCGCAAACCTGGGGAGTGGGTCCCCAATCAATTCGGTGGCCGCGAGAATCTTCCGGCCATTGCATTCCTCCGCCGTCTCAACGAAGTCGCCTACGAGCGCTTCCCTGGCCTTCTCACTATCGCCGAAGAATCAACAGCTTGGCCCAGTGTCTCTCGCCCGACCTATCTCGGTGGTCTCGGTTTTAGTCTCAAGTGGAACATGGGCTGGATGAACGACACCCTCGCTTATTTCTCCACCGACTCCATTCATCGTAAGTATCACCAGAACAAGCTCACCTTCTCTATGCTCTACGCTTTCACCGAGAACTTCGTGCTGCCTTTCTCTCACGACGAAGTTGTCCACGGCAAAAATTCGCTTCTCCACAAAATGCCCGGCGACATGTGGCAGCAATTCGCCAATCTCCGACTCCTTTACGCCTATCAGTACGGTCATCCCGGCAAGAAGCTCCTCTTCATGGGCCAAGAGTTCGGCCAACGAAGTGAATTCAGCGAAGCTAGCAGCCTCGACTGGCACCTGCTCCAACATGATTCACACCGCGGCATTCAGCGCCTGGTCGCCGACCTAAACAAGCTCTACGCCGCGGAGCCGGCCCTCCACGAAGTAGATTTCGATTGGCATGGGTTTGAGTGGATCGATTGCAATGATGCCGACAACAGCGTCTTCTCGTTCATGCGCCGCGGCAAGAATCCCCAAGATTTACTCGTAGTCGTGATGAACGCAACTCCGGTCGTTCGCCCGGGGTATCGCGTCGGGGTCCCTCAGCCCGGCTTCTACCAGGAAGTCTTGAATACCGACGCAGCCACGTACGGCGGCTCCAACGTAGGCAACATGGGCGGCGCCCAGTCCGCCCCGATCCCCCAAATGGGTCGCCAGCACAGCATCGCCCTAACCCTACCTCCCCTAGCTGCCACCTTCCTAAAGTGGCTTCCGTCCTAAGCACCGTAAATCCTCCGCGCCCTCCCATTCCGGCGCCTGCTTCCCAAAGGAGAATACGCGAATGACACGGTCGCTCGGTGTTTTCGAGAAACAAGAGATCGTCAAAAATCTCTGCGCCGCCCGCCTTGACGTGACAGGAAATTTCTATTAAATGCTCTCAGCACAAGTTGGCCCTAGGCTCAGCTCATTTGAGAGAAAAGGGAGGAATCTATTATGGCGAAAACGCGACTGCTTGTTCTGGTGGCATTTGCAGTGGGTGTGAGTTGCCTGTATGCGGCGGAGGACAAGGAAAAGGTCACTCTTCAGGGCACCCTCGTCTCCAGCGCCTGCTATCTTGGGGGCAACCAAACCGGAGATGAAATGGGCGGAGAAAAGCACTGCGGTAGCAGGTGTTTGAAGCATGGGGACCCAGCCGGTTTGTTGACCAAAGAGAAGCAGTTTCACATCCTGGTCGCCCCTTCTTTGCGGCTCGCAGCGTATGTTGGACAAGAGGTACGCGTCACTGGTATTGACCATAATGGCGTCATTGCAGTTGAGAAGGCAGAAGTCAGCAAAGACGGTGAGTGGAAAGAGATACAGATTCATTCCTTGAGGCGTGCGGCCAAATCAAGTTGACGTAACCAGTCACCAAAGGCGTGTCGTTCTTTCTGCTGGGCGCGTGGCCCGGTCTTGGATTTCTCTTCTCTTCCCGGCGAAATCCGATCAGGGGCCATCCGTTGTGCTATTCATCGCGGAGAAGTTGACGAGGGTGCCCCTTGCTCGGTTTTTGAGGGCGGGGTTTTCTTCGTGTTGCTCGCGTCCGCGCTCGTTTTAATACAGAAATCTCGGCGTCGTAACCGTCCGTTCCAGCCGCGAGGCAACCCGCTGCGCCGCCTCCCGCACCGCGCGTGCCTGGTCGCTGGTCGAGCCAGCGGACTTCATGCCTAAAAAGGTGTCCAGGTCTTTTATTGCTAAGATGTATTCTTGCCTGCGTATATGAATGTTGGCCAGCAAGATGTACGTTGACGGTATGTCCGAGCGCCGTAACAAAACCTCCCGCGCGCTCTTCTCAGCTTCGGCCAGCCGATTCTGCCCAAAGAGCGCTTGTCCTAGAAACAGATGTCCCTTCCAAGAATTGGCGTCCACGTCGAGCGCTCTCCGCAACACGCGTTCAGCCTCCGGATATGCCTGCCGGTCGCACAGCAGCGCTCCCAAGGCAAACTGTGGCTCCGCATAGCCCCCGCCGCTTAGGTCTATCGCCCTCTGCAAAGCTTGCTCTGCATCCTTCCCGCGGCGCAGCTCCAGGTTAGCCACACCAATCTGGTAATAAGCCTCATAGTAATCCGGGAAAGCATTCGTAGCCTCCTTGAAACGATCCAGACTTCCCTCGGCATCCTTCTTCTGCAGACGCTCGATACCCTTTTCGAAGGCGTGACGAGCCTTTCCCGGCACCTTGAGGTTGTGCACCGAAACGGTGTATCCCTCTCGATCCACTGGAGTTGTTCTTAGCTTGTGGAGTGTGATGACCACTCCCGGCGCGATTCCTTCAAAGCCCAGATCGACTCTCTGCTCCACCGGTTCATAGCCCTGTTCTTGCACTGCCACAATGAACGAACCAGTGCCCGCCGCTGGCGCCTCAAACCGTCCGCTTGCGTCCGTATACGTCGTCGTTAAGTCGGCGCCGCTTAGCGATTTCACGTCCACTCGAACTCTCGCCGCCGGCTGCGCTTCCCCGTCAATGAACACCGAACCCGCTATCGTGGATCGCATTCCACCCTTTGAGCCGAATAGCGCTTGCGCGTGCACAACATTGCATGTCAGTGCGAACAGCAAGCAGCCCGGCCCCCAACGTCCCAATCTCCAAAGATTTCCGTAGTTCTCTCTTGTATACCGTTGCATCGTTCCTTCTCCTCGAACCATGGCGCTGTGGCTGGTCCTCCGCGCGGCCCTGTTTTGTCGCTATCTCACTGCACACGATTCCGTTCGAGGACACCCGCTACCAACTCGCGAATCTCGGATGAATACCGCCGGAGCCACTCGGCGTATGCCTGCGGTATCACGTTCTTTTCTCGGAAGAGCCCTTCAAGGGGGGCAGCACAGCGTACGGAGTCGGTAAGGACTGCTTTCGCGGGCCGTCGGTCCTGGTTTCCAGGGCCCTTCGGTAACGAACCAACCTAGACGTGTGACGGCCTACTTAACAATCCAGTTAAAAATTTACTGTTGGCTGCGGTAATCCTATACGCCGAGCGTGCAAACATGTTAAGGCGGAGTGGTACGGACCCGATTCGGCTGCCGCAAAGGCCACCCTTTGGGAAACATTTCTACAGCCTCCCTCGTATATCAACGCAAAGACCTGCCGGGAGCGGGACCTCGAAGCGCTGGCTCCGCGAAGTTCCGGCCTGGGAAGGAGAAACCTCGCCATGAATTTTCCTGTCTCTGGCTTTATTGAAAAGACGGCGTTTACACTCATCGCCCCGCTGCTGGCCGCCATTTTGCTTCTGCCGCCGGCCGCCACTGCCCAAGCATCCCCTGCTAGCGGCTCCACTCAAACCGTATCTGCGTCCAGCCATGATCGCTGGCTGCACGTCCGCGTCGGCAATCCCGGCGCTAACGAAGAAACCGTCCGCGTAAACGTACCTCTGGAGCTCGCCGAAAAGGTTCTTCCCACCATCAATAAGAATCGCCTGCACGGCGGCAAGGTCAAGTTCGACGACATCGATTGCCATGGCGTTGATTTGCGGGCGCTTGTCGACGCCGTCCGGAGTTCCAGGGACGGCGAGTTCGTCACCGTCCAGAACAAAGACTCCGATGTGCGCGTCGCGAAGCAGAACGGTACGCTCTTCGTTCATGTCTTCGAGAAGAACCGGCCCAAGAAATCGCAGGTGGAGGTAAAGGTACCGATGAAGGTGGTGGACGCGCTCTTCTCCGCGGGCAAAGACGAGCTGGACCTCGTCGCTGCGCTCCATGCCCTTTCTTCTCAGGGAGATACCGAGCTCGTCTCGGTTAAGGACGAAGAGAACACGGTTCGCATCTGGCTGGATTCCAAGAACGTCACGGATTAATCGGCCCGCTCAAAGGGATGATGCAAGGCGCCGCCACGCCGCTCTAACCCCGTAGGAGGATCACATGTTGTTAGCCAAGCTCGCTTTAGGTTTCTGCGGCACGGTGGCAGTAGCCGGTGCCTATACGCTTCGCGAAGGGGTGATGCGTGTTGATGAAGATCACATGGACGGCCGGCACGTCCACGTCTGGGTTCCGGCAGCCATCGTGCCAATGGCTATGCATGTAATCCCCAGCCGCCATCTCAAGCACGCCGCCGCACAAGCCGGTCCATGGCTGCCTACATTGCGCGCGTTGACGAAGGAACTGAAGAAGTATCCCGAGGCGGAGTTAGTGGAGGTCAAGGACGCCAATCAGCACGTCCGCATTCGCACGCATCAGGGCAAACTGCTGATCGATGTCACGGAACCGGGCGAAACCGTTCATCTGGCTTGCCCGCTGGCTATGATAGAAGACGTCACGAGAGAGCTTGAAGCCAAGTCTCCGGCAGCTTAGACCTGCGGTGTAAATTCTTTCCCCGGAATGAAATAGACCTCTTCAAACGTTGAACCCTTCTGCCATCCCGCTCGCTGCAGAATGCCCCGCCCGTTTTCAATCATGCTGGGATGCCCGCACAAGTACCCTGTCGTCTCCGCCGGCTTCAGCCCCCAATCGGAAACGTATCTTCGCACCAAGTCATCGACCCGACCCGTCTCGCCCGTCCAGGCGGCGTCCTCCCATGGTCGGCTGATGGTCGCCACATATTTAAGCCACGGCACCTCGGCTGCATATCGTTCCATTTCCTCGCGGTACGCGAATTCCCAGGACCGGCTAGCGCCCTGTATGCAGTACAGCTTGTGATTGCCCGGCATGGGGTTGTTCCCAGCCTTCCAATCACGATACAGCGTTCGTACATAGCTCACGAACGGCGCAACGCCGGTGACTGTGGCCAACAGGAGATGATTTGTCCGCCCGCTCCGCAGGTCGAGCGTGAAGCGCCCCTTGGCGATTTTGCGGCACAGCATTGTGTCGCCGGTCTGTAACTTGTACAGCTTTGGCGTTAGCTCGCCCTGCGGCACTAGTTCCAGGAAGAACTCCAAGCCTTCCTCGTACGGTGAAGACACGATTGAATATGCCCGCTCGATCCGCTTGCCCTCGTGTTCCACGCCCAGCGTCGCGTACTGGCCCGCCTTGAACGAAAACGGCCCGCCTGGATCCACGCGGATTACCCAAAGATCTTCCGCCATATCCCGGCGCTCGAGGATCCGCGCGATGTGGTGCTTGTCAGTGGTAGGTCTTTCCGCCGTCAACACCATCCGCGGTCTCCGCTATTCATACGCAAGCGCCACCACCGGGTCGTAACTCGCGGCGCGAAACGCCGGATAGGCCGCCCCTAGCGCCGCGCCTACAACAGCCAGCAAGATCGAGGAGAAAATCCAGCGGGTGGAAATCAGAATCATCAAGCCCGGATTCGTTTCCTTCAAAATCGCCTGGGTCAGGAACGTCAGCAGAATCCCTAGCCCGCTCCCCAGCAGGGTGAGGACCAACATCTCGCCGAGCAGCATCCGCACGATGTCGAGCCGCGAAAACCCCAGAGCTTTCAGAATCCCGACTTCACGCGTGCGCTCCATAACCATGGTGTGCATGTTCAGCAGCACCACGAGGAAGCTGATGACAATTCCCAGTCCCACCATGGAACGGATAAACGGCCGCAACTCCGGCAGATTCGACGAGCTCATTAGCGTCACGTACTCCGAAGTGGACCTAACGCGGTTTTTCGGGTTCAGCTCTAAAATCTCCGCACGCGCTTTCTCCGTGTCGCCCTTGCTGCGCACGTAGAACATCGAAACACGATTCTCGACTCCGGCAATCTCCTGGGCCGTTCGCAGCGGAACAAAAAATCGCGCGCCCTTTCCGTGCGCGACGATGCCGCTGATCACAAATCCGTGGTTCAGCAACGTGATGTGATCGCCAACCTTTAAGTGCTTTGATTGCGCGATGATATCGTCAGCCAGCGCTTCGTCGGGCGCCTGGAGCGACCGCCCGGCGCGGTACAAAAATCCCCGGCTGAGCGCGTTGAACCGCTTGTAGTCAATGCCGTAGATCATGATTAAATTCTTCGGCTCGGTGAGAATCACGGTGGGCGCGACAACATCCACGTCGGGCAGCGCTTCCATCTTGGCGCCCAGACTTTCTTGCATCACCGCGCTCGAGAAAGCAAAGAAAATAGGCGAGTTCGGCGGCTGCACGAGAATATCCGCCCCTACTCCTTCCACGCGCTTGCCCCATTCGGAAATCACTCCCGAAGTGAGGCCCACAATCATCAGAACCAAAATCACTTGGATGGCGATGGCAATCACGCTGAGTGAGGATCGCAGGCGCCGCGCCACGATATTGCCCCAAAACATTTGAACCAGGGAAAAGGGGCCATCGAAAGTCTCGTTCATTTTGCTCCGAGCCCTAACTCTATCACTGGCATTTCAAAGGTCAAACGGCGGGGAGTTTTTTGCGGACAGCAACATTGATGCCGAAATTCACAAAACATATTTCTGTCAGATGAAGTTTTCAACACAAGTGTTGATAAGCTTGTGGAAAAGCGCAGCGATTCTAAGGCTAACTACACAATTCTCAGTACTCTGATGCGGTTTGCACTATTTGTGTGCAACTCCGCGCTCACAGGGCGTTTCCAGTCTAGCGAACGCAGGAAGCGCGCGGATTTTGTCAGGGGAGCTCAAAATTTGCCTGAAACTCTTTGACACGTAAACTCTTGCACTCTTAAACTCTTTTTCTCAGTACCACCGCGGCGGCTTTTCCAAATGCACTTTGATGGTCTGCTTTGCCTCGGTGATGTCGTACCAGCGCCCGTACGTCTTCCAGCCATCCGCAACTACTTGAATTAGCACTCGCCCCGTCGGTGCTTCCGGGATGTGCGCCGTCCCGTCGCGGTTAGTCTTCACATTCAGCTCTACCTTCTTATCTTTCTTCAGCTTGTGTTCTTCCACGTATTTCAAATATACGCTGGCATTCTCCACCGGAGTGTCTTTCTCGCCGCCAGATACTTCAATCGTCACGCGGGACGTCGGATCCGATTTCCCAGTGTGAGCCTTGGCGTCTCGCTCCTGCGCGCTCTGCGCCCACAAGCCGACGCAAAGAGCAAGCACCGCAAACATAGCCCCCAACCCCATCTCGATTCGCTGTTTCATCTTGGAACGCAATCTATCCTCTACGTACTCACCGCGCAGGTCAAGTCTCTCCGTACTCTTTTCGATGCCAACTTCTCTTGGGGCGCTGCTAATGCTTAGCTTGGTCCGTGTGGTTCAGAAACATTTTCGCCACCCGCATTGACTGTCACTCTATGCTCCTGTACCTTCTCAGAATCTACTCGGCAGGCAATCGCGGTCACCGCTCCATTTTCAGCCGCGTCTCCGAGACTCCGTACATTTAACTCCGGAGCAACAAGCACGCAAAGTCTCAGCACCGCGCGGTGTTCACTGCTCCGCACTCGGCAGCTAGCAGGAGAGCATTATGGGTTTCGCCACCAATGCGATTCACGTGGGACAGGAACCTGATCCCGCCACCGGCGCCATCGTCGCGCCGATCTACCAGACTTCCACATACGTCCAGACCGAACTCGGCAAGGACAAAGGCTACGACTACGCGCGCACCAAGCATCCCAATCGTCAGGCCCTCGAGCGCACCGTCGCTAAACTCGAAGGCGGGCAAAGCGCCTACGTATTTTCTTCCGGCATGGCCGCCATTGACGCTGTCTTCCGTCTTCTGCGCCCCGGCGATCACGCGGTAATCTCGGAAGCCGTGTACGGCGGAGTTTTCCGCCTGTCCACGCAGCTCCTGGTGCACTTCGGCCTCGAATTCACTTTTGTCGACACATCGTCGCAGGACGCTGTGCTAGGCGCGCTCCGGCCAAACACAAAAATGCTTTATGTGGAGACTCCGACGAACCCGACTCTGCGGGTCGCTGATCTTGCCGCGCTTGGCAAGCTCGCCACCGAACGCAACATCACCATGGTCGTCGATAACACATTCCTAAGCCCCTACCTCCAGCAGCCCATCGAACTTGGCGCGCATATAGTCGTCCACTCCATGACCAAGTACCTCAACGGGCACAGCGACGCCACTGGCGGCGCCGCCATCTTGACGCGCCAGGAAGACGCCGAAAAGATCTACTTCATCCAGCGCTCCGCCGGGTCAGGCCTCGCCCCCATGGATTGCTTCCTCGTCTCCCGCGGTCTGAAAACACTCGCGGTGCGAATGCTGCAGCACAATGCCAACGGAATCGCCGCGGCCCGCCATCTCGATGCGCATCCAAAAGTGCGCAAGGTGCATTACCCCGGGTTGCCGACGCACCCGCAGCACGACATCGCCCGCAAGCAGCAGCGCGGCCCCGGCGCCATGCTCTCCTTCGATCTCGGCTCGCTTGATGCCGCGCGCCGCTTCCTCAATCACGTCAAACTGTGCTCGCTGGCCGAGAGTCTCGGTGGCGTCGAAACACTAATCTCCCTTCCCGCGCTGATGACCCACGCCTCCATGCCCGTCGAAGTCCGCGAGCGCGTCGGCATAACGGAAGGTCTAGTGCGCCTATCCGTCGGCATCGAAGACATCGAAGACATCATCGCCGACCTCGACCAGGCCCTACTCTACGTCTAGTGGCAGCGCCAGGAGTTAAGGTTGACGCCTTAATTCCCACAACATCGTCGACGCTCTCCCCCAGCCATGCCAAATACTCCCGCGATCCCGCCGCCACCGGCAGCACCACAAACTCTGGCACCTCATAGCTGTGCCGCCGCTTCACTTCACTTTCTAACTCTCCCAACCGCCCCGTGATAGTCTTCATCACGACCAAAACTTCCCTCGCCCGCTCCACTTTCCCCTTCCACCGGTAAATCGACTCCACGCCACCCAGCACAATATTCGCGCAAGCCGCCAGCCTTTTCTCCACGACGCTGCTGCTGATTCGGCGAGCCTCCGCCATCGACCCGCATGTAACCAACACGATCCGATATCGACCACCAGTCATAGCTTGGTCCTCTCTCGCTGCGCTTTCTCGGCGCACCCTGTGTCTCTGCGCTATCGTTGCTTACCCTTATCGACGTCGGTCCGCGTCCTTTTCCTCTGCACACTCATCTTTAAGTACGTTGCCTGAGCGCGTAGAATACCCACCCATGAGCGCCTCTCCAAAAACAGCCGCCTCTCCCATCAAGTTCGGCACTTCCGGCTGGCGGGGTCTTAT
>JGI12635J13318_1000167_pt1 | contig 15283 bp, 9 predicted proteins | sample BlaSpr_A8_OM2_M2_FD_13318 | JGI IMG/M metagenome (IMG submission 13318) | reverse complement strand
CACCCGCGGCTTGCCCCGCCTCCACGGTGAGGAATTCAGTTTGTACACGTTCACGAGCGACCACAGGCTCGATGGTTTCAGTGACCTGGTCGACGGGAAGATTCAAACTGTCGGCTATCATCGCGACCGACTCCGGCAGTCCGACATGCTTAATGATTCCGGCAGCGACTTGTCCGCGAAATTCATCGACGCTCATGCCAGCGCCGATTTTCTTTTGCAGGGGCAAGCGGCGCTTGGAGGCATCGACGATGCGCAGTGCCTTGGCATGCTCGATGCGCTGCGACACGGCAGCAAGTGTCACCACCAATTTGTCCATCACAAAGCCGGGATTCACGCCCGTTCCGACCAGGGCGACGCCCCAATCTTTTGCCTCGGCGTCGAGTTTGGCCGCCAGGTCCGGATGTGTGCGGTAAGGATAGGAAAGCTCCTCGCAGGTGGAGACTACGCACGATTCTGCTTTAAGGCAGGCAAGCAACTGGTCCATCACTTTTTGAAGAGATGACGAAGTGGAGTGAATGACCACATCAACCGCTTGTTCCAAAACATCGTCGGCATCGGCAGAAATCTTTACGCCCCAAGGCGCGTCGCTGGCGCCGACTACCTCGCCCAAATCGCGGCCAACTTTTGCGGGGTCCGTATCGATTGCGCCGCAGATTTCGATGGCCTGCTTTTCACGCATCAGACGCGCGATAGAGGCACCAATCGGGCCGACACCATATTGGATGGCGCGAATCTTCTTCTTCACAGGTTTCTCCGTTTTTCGCTTGCAGCAGGCTAGACGCAGCGCCTTTTGGCGGCAAAAGAAAACCTAACGATAAAGGAATTTCCTAACGTAGGCAACGCAAAACGCCGCTGCGGACATCCGATGGAGCAGTCTGGTCGGCGTGAGCGAAAAATCATGAAGTGGCTGATCGCATTTGCGTTGCCGTGGTTCATTCCAACGGCTGAAGTTGCCGCTCAAGAAGTGAGTGCGGCGGCGTTGGCGACTGCTCCTTCGCTCAGCGCGGCTTTTCCGGTGCCGCAACCGCAGCCTCGGCCGCAAACGATTCGCGAGGATGCCGTGCAGGGCACCTGGGAGCTGGGCCTTGGATATGCTTTTGTACGATTCCGGTCGTCACTGTTCGACGCGACGATGAGCGGGCTTAACACGACGGTCAGTTACTACGTACGCGACCATCTCGCCGTAGAGGGGAGCGTGACGTCGGCGTTCGGCTCGCAGAGTTCCAGCAGCGCGGCTGCAAAATACGTCTTCTATGGCGCGGGAGTTAAACTGAGCACGGGTAATCGCAAGCTACAACCTTTTGTGCACGCACTCGTGGGCGGAATCCACATGTTTCCGCAAACGGCGTTTAGCAACAACGGATTTGCCGTGCAACTCGGCGGAGGCGCGGAGAGAAGGTTGCGACAGCAAATCTGGTTGCGATTCGAGGGCGACTACGTGCGTTCGCAACTGTATTCGTCAGGACAAAACAGTTTCCAAGCCGTTGCCGCGATAAATTATCGCTTTTAGCATCGGACCGGTTTGGCGGAGTTGTACAACGCTGCCCGCTTGCTCAAAAAATCGAGGCCGCATGCCGAAGGGCCTTGCCCGCCTAGGAAGGTCGGTCAGACTCTGGCCAAGTTGGTTCCACGGCGTCGGTATATTAGAATGGAACAGTTCTGCTCAGTTCCCCGGTAGCTCAATGGTAGAGCATTCGGCTGTTAACCGAAGGGTTGCTAGTTCGAATCTAGCCCGGGGAGCCAAATTCTTCATTTTCAAATACTTGAAGTTTCTTGAGCGCCGGTTTTTGGTCAAATAACATTCGGTAGTAAGCCGAATGATTTCCTGTTCACATTCAAGCCGAGGGCTACGACTTCTTCTTCAGATACTGTGATTTGCGCCGCCGTGTTTCCGCCCGTCAAAAATTCTCTTTGGGTGCAAGAATGAGCGCTACTCGTCGTCGCGCGGGTCGTACCGGGAACGGAGTTTGCAGGTCCAATTGGAGGCCTCATTGACATCACGACCTTTGAACACCGCTTTTTCCGGATAGGGGCACAGGGGCATCGTGCGCGTGATGATGCCGCTCATGGGATCGTTGTCTTTAAAATGGACTGCGAGGATCCGTTCGGGCACCACGTCCTTCTCGACCCAATCAATTAGCGACTTCAACGGATCAAAGACATTGGGGCCGGGGCCGCCGCTGCCAATGCAATGCCGCATACCGGGGACCATGAAGAGCAGCGCAAAATCCTGCGTATCGTGAAGCCCGTTGTTGGGCCGAATCAGGGACTTGTAGTATTGCAGTGTTGCCAGTGGGCTGATCGCAGGGTCACTCCACCCGTGAAAGAGAATCAGCTTTCCACCGCGACGCTGGAACTTCGACAGGTCCGGGTTGGTTGCGGCAGCTCCGCCGCGATTGAGCACAGCCTCGGTCCTTGCTAAGTCACGGCTATTGAATTTAAAGTCGAGGAAATTGTAGGCGGGGTCGCCGAACACAAAGTATTTGAGGAACTGGTCTTGGTAAAAGAAATTAACCGGAGGAAAATCCGCGCCCACCCAGGGCTCGCCTGTTCCCGGGGCGTTCGGCGCCTGGAAACCTGTGATGAAAAAGGTCCAGCCATCCTCTCCAAAGACTAGAGCTGGATTGCCAATAGGATCGCTTTTGGTGAAACCCGGATAGACTTGGCGGCCGCCGGGCGTGGATGCGCCCGCGTAAATCGCTTGGAGCGTCGCCACCTGGCCAGTGGTCAGACACCCCGCTTCGTCTCCATGGGTGCAGAGCAGACTGGTGGGGTCGAAAGTGCACCTGCGCGGGTCCTGGATCAGGCCGTCTAACACGCCGTCTGCGGTATCGCAGCTTTGCATGACGGCCGCATCCACCAGGGCCAGCTTTTCGGGCGGAATGTATCCCTCGGCGTTTGAGGCGATGTGCTGCGCATTCCAATTGTGGCCGAGCGGAACCGCACCTAGAGCGGGATCACCGGCGATAATGCCATCGAAGTCGGCGGGATACTGTTGCGCCTCAACCAGCGCCTGACGGCCGCCCGTGGAGCAACCAGTAAAGTAGGAATGCATCTGCGATCCGTAGAACGCGCGGACCATCGATTTGCTCGCCAGGGCAACGACGTGAACGCTCCGAAAAAGCCAATCATTCTGCTTGGCGATGTCGTTCAGGGCCCAACTACCGTCGAGCGAGGGGAAGTCACCAGTCCCTTGGTGGCCCGTATCCGTGATCACGGTGGCAAAGCCGGCGGCCACATGAGTCTGGAGAGGGAATGGGTCGAGGAGGTCGAAGAAGACTTGGGGAAAGTCGAGACTGCCGGCGAAAACGCCGTTGCCGATAAACAGGAACCGCTCATTCCATGCGGCAGGCAGACCAAGTTCGAAGTTCACCTGATTGGGACCGGGGTTCGTGGTCGTCACGTAGCCGCGCACGTCGCAGTATGAGACCGGGTACGACTGTTCGGTGGCCGATGCGATCGTTGCCTCAGAGGGAGCAATGCTTTGGATAACGGGTAGGGTGCACGGCAAGGTCACCGCAGTGCTGCGCAAAGTCCCAAGACTCAGGCACAGGAGCAGGACGAATATCCAGCCCAAAATCCCAGTTCTTCTCATTTTGTAGCTCATGGTCTTGTCCTCCCTAAGCAACGAATCAGCGCCGATGCTGCCGAGACTCGCGCGAATGACCGGGTAGTTCAATAACGGGTGTCTGTCCTGTTCCTGTTTTCTCTCTGTATCGCAATTGGCTGGACACCCTGTGTGTGGACGAACAACGAGTTCACTTCTCTCGGAAGTGATAGACTCTGCTGCCAAAGCAGAGTGTTGGCCTCCATGGGAACCTCCCAGTCATCGCGAGGGACCGTTCGCTTCGGCGTGTTCGAAGTGGATGTGCAGAGCGCAGAGCTGCACAAACAGGGCACCAAGGTCAAACTCCAGGAACAGCCCTTTCAGATCCTGCAAACGCTGCTCGAGCACCCGGGCGAGGTCGTGACCCGGGAGGAGCTGCAGAAGAGGATCTGGCCGGCTGACACGTTTGTTGACTTTGAGCAAGGTCTTTACAACGCCATCAAGCGGCTCCGCGAAGCGCTAGGCGACTCGGCTGAGAATCCGCGTTTCATCGAAACCCTCGCACGTCGCGGCTATCGCTTCATCGGAACACTCGCCGCCAGCCCAGGCCGTATCGAGTCGCTTGCGGTTCTGCCACTGGAAAATCTGTCGCGCGACGCCGAGCAGGAATATTTTGCGGAAGGACTAACGGAGGCACTCATTACGACCCTGGCCAAGATCGGTGCGCTGCGCGTCGTATCGCGGACCACGGTGATGCACTACAAGTGTGTTCACCGGCCGCTCCGAGAGATTGCCCGGGAACTAGAAGTGGACGGGATCGTGGGGGGGACGGTGCAGCGATCGGGCGAGCGGCTGCGCATCTCAGCTCAGCTTCTGCACGCACCGACCGACACGCACCTGTGGGCGGAGAGTTACGACCGGGATCTGCGCGATGTGCTCACCTTGCAGGCCGAACTCGCCCAAGCCATCGCACGCGAAGTTCAGGTCAAATTGACAACGCAGGAGCGGGCAAACTTCGCGCAAGCGCAGCCCGTCGACCCGGAAGCATACGAAGCCTACCTCAAAGGTCGTTATTACTGGAATCGGCGCAGCAGGGAAGCACTCCCCAAAAGTGTGCAGTCTTTCCAGCAAGCGATTTCAAGGGACCCGACCTATGCCGCCGCTTACGCAGGCCTCGCCGATTGTCTCTCGACACTCGGTGCCTTGGGTTTCGTCTCGCCGGGCGAGGGTTGTGGCAAAGCCAAGGGGCTGGCGGTGCGAGCGCTTGCACTGGAGCCTGACCTACCCGAAGCCCATGCGTCGTTGGCCTGGGCAACGGCGTGGTATGACTATGATTTCGTCGTTGCGGAAAGAGAATTTGAGCGCTCCATTGAACTGAACCCACGTTACGCCACGGCGCATCTGTGGTTTGGTTTTTATCTGGGCATGATGGGACGACACGAGGAGGGTTACACCGAGCTTAAACGCGCCATTCGTCTAGATCCGCTGTCCAGTATTGTCCATTGGGCCTTAGGGTTCATCTACTGGTTTTCGCGCCGATATGATCAGGCTATTGAGCAGTGCGAGAAGGCGCTGAGATTGGATCCCAACCTGGCACAGGCTCATATGTTGCTTGGGCATGCGTACCTATATAAGTCAAAGCATGAGTCCACCCTTGCCGCTATGAAAAAGGGGCTTGAGTTATCGGCGGGCACGGCGTCGTACGCCGCATCCCTTGCAGAAGCGTATGCTGCAGCCGGATATCGAGACGAGGCGCAGAAGATATTGGACGAGTTGCAGTTGCAGGAGTTCTCCAGAACCCAATATTTGTCGCCGTATGTCGTGGCCCGCATCTACACGGCTTTGGACCAAAGAGAGGAAGCTTTCCGGTGCCTGGAGAGGGCATATGAAGAGCGAGCTGCATGGATGGCATGGCTGAACGTCGAGCCGCGGTTCGATAACTTGCGTCCTGACCCGCGTTTCCGGGACCTGCTGCGCCGCATGAATTTCCCGCCTTAAGCCTGGCGATTCGCCTAGGGTGCAGGATTGGGTGCAGCTAAAGAGGCAAGAATGGCTCTCCATTTCTTGTAAGCGACACCAGATAGGGCACTTAGATTTTCAATCATTTCGGCTGTTAACCGAAGGGTTGCTAGTTCGAATCTAGCCCGGGGAGCCAACTTAAATCCCGATCTCAATCGGGACTATGCCGTTCTCTCTACTCAGAATCCGAAACCCAGTAGATCCAAATCACGCGGATACCGGTTTAACCTGAAACTCTTATTCTGAAAATCAGAAGTTCTCGACCACCCAAGCGTTGCTGTTGTATGTTGAAATCGTAAAGGCGAGATTCTTGCCGTCCGGTGAAGCCAACGGCACACCAAGAATTGAGCTTGTTGTCCATAATTCGGAGACCTGGCCATTCGAGCTAACACGAAAGATTGTTGCCCCACGCACCGAAGAGCTCGTAACGAACCATCCCTTTCCGTCCGCGAACCAAGTAATCCCCGAAAGGCGCTCCGAACCATGCAAGGCTATTAAGCGCGAAGATCCATTCTTGAGCTCTACCACGCGAATGCTATCTTTGTGTGCATCAAGATCGACGATGGCTATAGTCGAACCATCGGGTGATAGATCCCAAGCTGGCGATCCATTCGGATCGGCTTCAAACCTCACCAGTTCGCTTTTTCTGTTTTGAACGGGCTCCACTATACTGAATATTAATTTACCGGGCGACGTGTCAAACTCACTCAACACACACGCCGAGTGTCCGAGCGCACATCGCACTGCCGCTCCACTACTTGCTTCAATCACTGGCTCAGGGGCTCCGCCCGAAATTGGTACGCGCAGCAAGCGCATAGAGGACGGCGGCTGGCCTTTTTTCTCGACATGATTCCAGAACAAAACCCACGCAGCGTCGGGGCTAAGCCGAGGCTCGGTCTGCTCGCCGGGTCCCACAGCGAAATCTCGGGCATTTCGCTCGTGCAAGCTCTGCCGGAAGATGTTCCAGATTCCGTTGCGGTCGGAGTAGAAAAAAAGCGTTTGCCCATCCGGTGTCCAAGTCGAAGGTATGTTGTTTCTTCCCTCAAGCGTCAATCGCTGCGGAGGTCCCACGCCACTTCGGCCATCAACTGCTGCCACGTACAGATCACTCCGATTTCCAGCGTTCACTAATCCGAGGTGTTTGCTGTCTGAGCTGAGGCTCAGGTCCGACAGCGACAACCCGGCCCAGTTTGTGATCCGCCGAGGATTCCCAATCGGTTTCGCAGTTGACGAATCCACTCGGAGTTCCCACAAGTTCGTGTCCCTTTCGTTCGGCGGCGGCTCTTCCATTGAATAGATGATTCGCCCGTCTGAGGGCCAACAGAAGCTGCGCACACCGGTCGCCGAAAGAATCGTTGTTTCAGCTCCTCTTGTCCCAGGCACCGTCTCGATAATTGCAGCTGGGTTATCGCGTTCTGGTCGCGACTTGAGGGTGGCGATACGGTCTCCGGCGGGTGACCACTGCACTTGTAAAAAACGGTCTCCGTGCGCGCCCTCGCGCAGTTTTCTGGAATTCTCGCCATTACCATCCATTAGCCAAATCTCAGATTCCGCCCTGCCCCTGATATAAGCGATCTGTGAGCCATCCGGCGATACGGATGCCCGTCCTGCATCCTCGCGTAGCTTGCGCGGGGCACTTCCAAGAATCGAGATGGCCCAGATGCCCGTAGTTTCACTCGACTCTCCAGGTCCGACCGCAGCTAATTTGGTTCCGTCCCGGAACCATGAAAGGCTTGCTCACCGGAAGCAAAAACTTTGCGGTAAGGGAAGAGAATGTGTTTCTCCGGTCTCGAGCAGGCGAACAAAGACGCCGGTGAAGTCCGCATAGGCCAAGTATCTGCCATCGGGGGAAATGGCCGCCGCATACACTGGATTTTCGGGTGGATTCGCGGTGATGCTGCGTTGCATCAGCACGCGCGCTCCGGAACGCTTTGACAAGGAGAATCGCCACAAGACAATTCCAGCCGCCGCCGCAATCGCCAGGATGGCAGTTGTAGTCACGACAGCCATTCGCTTACTGCGTACTCTCGGCACGGCGGCAGGGATGCTGGCGGATGTATCGGCAAGACGCAACTCGGTCAACTCCACATCTCGGTTCAACCGCTGCAAGTCCGCACGCATCTCGCTTGCATTCTGGTAGCGCAGATTGCGGTCTTTCTCCAGCGCTTTGCCGATAATTTCATCAAATTTTGGCGGAAGTTCAGGGTTCAGTCGTGATACTGGAACTGGGACACGGTGAAGAATCGCGTCGTGAATCAGTGCAGCGGAGTTGCCGGGAAATGCCATCCGGCCAGTTGCCATCTCGTAGAGCACGGCGCCGAACGAGAACAAATCAGTGCGAGCATCGAGTTCTTCTCCACGTGCCTGCTCGGGAGACATGTAAGCGATGGTGCCTAACGTTGTGCCCGGGCTAGTCAGCATTTCTTCCGCCGTGACCGTCGGCATGGCGGAAACGCCGACACCTTTGGCGACCGGGGCCAGCTTGGCTAGACCAAAATCGAGAACTTTGGCGTGGCTGCGCTTTGTTACGAAAATGTTCGCTGGTTTGATGTCCCGATGGATGATGCCTTCGGCGTGCGCCGCATCGAGAGCGTCGGCAATCTCGGTTCCCAGGTGCAACACTTGCTCCAGCGGAAGTGGCTTGCTCCCGATACGGTGCTTAAGCGTTACGCCATCCAGGAACTCCATGACTATGAAAGCAAGACCGTTCTCTTCGCCGACGTCGTAAATCGTGCAGATGTTCGCATGATTGAGTGCGGAGGCGGCTTTTGCTTCCCGCCGGAAGCGTTCGAGTGCAGCGCGGTCGTGGGCAAGATCCTCAGGAAGGAATTTCAGCGCAACAAAACGGCCCAGCGTGATGTCTTCGGCCTTGTAGACCACGCCCATACCACCGCCACCTAACTTCTCAATAATCCGGTAATGTGAAACGGTTGAGCCAATCATGCAGCGGCCCTCGGAAATGGACTTACGGAGGATATTAGGTCTGCCATATCGTTCAGTCAACGGACGCCGGGCGAGTTCCTGCTTCGCTCATATCAAACTACGGTACAATTCGGCACTATGCTGCTAGCTGCACGACCTGGAATGATCGAATTATTGATCCTCGCAATTCTTGCTGTCGCACAACAAGTCCTGCCTAGGCCTCAAATCGCTTCCGCCGAGGGCCAGCCGGCGCCAAATTTTGCGCTCAAGGACCAGCAAGGTAAAACCGTTCGTCTTTCGTCAATGCGCGGCAAACGCGTGCTTCTGATTTTCTATCGGGGGTACTGGTGACCTTACTGCACGGGCCAACTGCGCGAGTTCGCGCGGCATACCAAAGAATTCGGTTCCCTCAACACACGGGTTATTGCTATCAGCGTTGATGACAGCGAACACGCGCTCCTTGTCTGGAACAGCGTTGTGAACCATCAGTTCGATATCCTGAGCGACCCTGGTTCGCAGGTGATCAGGTCTTACGGTCTCGTTCATCGCGGCGCCGGAATGGACGGACAGGACATCGCACTGGATACTACTCTACTCGTTGATGTTGATGGCCGCGAGCGATGGCGGCACGTTAGCCAAACGCTCCTCGATGTCCCAACCCCAGAAGAAATTTTGACGCGTATCCGCGAAACAGCGGTTCGCACGCCAAATTCAAAGCAATCAGGCAGAAGGCGGCTATGCGCCTTCAACGCATCGGTGATGGGCTAATACCGCCGTGGCTACCATTGCGATTGCTAATTGAACCTACGCCTACCTCAAATATTCCGACCATCAGATGGAAACGATGCTTCGGCAATTGAAAGATTCCGAAAACTTGGCGATTGAAGACGTCTCGGCTAACGACTCCCCGGGGAACACGCAACGGTGGAACTAGATTTCCGGCTTCGCTGCCAGCTGTAAAAGGATCTCGACGATACGCTCGGCGGCCTTGCCGTCCCGCAAGGGCGTGATGCGGCCGTGTTGTCCGTGCGGTTCCGTCCACCGCGTGGGTCTTCTGGACGCACCGGCCCAGTGAAGCGGTCGGCCACTCGCGCGCCGTTGCATTTCGATTGGATTCAGCGCCCGGCGTTCTTGCTCGTTTCGAGGACGAGAACCCAGTCTCTGGCCCCCGCGGCGTTGTTGCCCGGAATTGTAAACGTCCTGCTGGCAGAATTGCGGAGCGAACCCCCTGCTATATCGATGTAGATCCCCGAAGTGGGATCGAACCAGCGGGCGCGGGCCGGCCCTGCGAGTGCCTCCATGTTGATGGTCACCCCCGCCGAGCTTACCTCCGGGGGAAGATAGGCTAGGAGCAAGCTTCCGTCCGCAGCGGCAGCGGCCGTGACGTAGTCTCGCTTGCCATAAGTGCCGCCTCCCGCTGTGACCAAAGTTCTCATTCCCGCCATGCCGGAGGGCACCAATTTGTACCATGCTACCGAATCCAGCAGCTCGCCGAGGCGCCTCATATCAAAAGTCCCGGGAGAATTTAGAGCGGTTTGCCAAGGACTATGGTCCGGGGCGAGGCCCGAAGACCAGCTGGACGTTGCGAACTCCCAGATATCGCGATGACCGAAAAAGGCTCCGGCAGTGGCGCCACTGAGAACGGCCCAGTATTCGTACTTGCGAACGGAGGCCGCGTCGCCTGGCACATGTATCTCCTCTTCGTAACCAGTTTCCTTCAGGTAAGCGGGGCGTGCGGGAGAGTAGCTGTAGGCGGCGTGCGATTCACCATAGGTTAAGCCATCGTGTTCGCTGATTCCGTAGGTGTAGACCGCGTTCACGTCCATGTCGGAAGCGAAAGCGCGCACGTCCGTAGAGATGCAGGGGGCCTTCCAGTCTCCCGACCACAACTGCGAGGCGCCGCCAGCCTTGATGCCTTCCATGAATTTGTGAAGGCGTTTTTCGCCTTCCGAACCGGGCGGTGGCGTAAAATCTCCGCCAATTACCCAGAGAATGTTGGCACGATTTTTATAGCGTTTCCCGAGGTAGAACCCAAACCGGTAGCAAACGTCTTGCGTATTGACTGCGTGGGTCAGTACGGACCACCAACCCTCAGAGCCGCCACCATAACCAAGATACATCGCAGCAAGACTTACGAGCATGCCTTTGGAAGCCGCCAAATCGACGATGGAATCGGCAAAATCGAAATAGGTTTCATTGGGTGTGGCGAAACTATCGGGCACCGTGAATGGAGAATCCCCACGCCGGTTTTTGGGCGCGTTGATGGCAAACTTACGTTCCAGCAAATTGATGTTGACCGTGTTGAATCCTTTGCTGCGGCGGTCGGTGAGATAGGTATCAGCCTCCGCGTACGTCAAACTGGCGATGAGCGATTGGGCGGAGTCGCCATGGATGCGAAAGGGCCGACCGTGCTGATCTACAAGATAGCGGCGGTTCACGGACACTTTGAGCGGAAAGGCGTAGGCGCCTTCCGGGGAAGATGCGTGCGAAACGAAGGGGTTCGCTGAAGCGAGGTTAAGTAGCGCGTGCGCGGGCAGGGCCAGCGTGCTGGAGCTCGGCCGTATAAAGCAGGAAAAACTGGAAATGAGAATCGTGGCTATTATCAGAAGCTGTGCTGACGGACTAAGTGAGTTCCGATGTGACATAAAATGCCAAGTGCGCAGCGCTGCCCGAAGGTGGCGCGCGGCGTGTTCATTTCAACATGTAGCGCTCGAGAAAAAGAATCACGGCGTAGAACTGAAAGTCCTGATTCCACTTCTTGCGAAAGCCGTGGCCTTCGTCCTTAGCCATTAGCATCCAGACCGGTGTGCCTTGTTTCTTCAACGCGGAGACGATTTGCTGCGATTCGCTCACCGGCATCAGAGGGTCGTTTTCTCCAGCGACGACGAAAACGGGCTTGGTGATTTTTTCGGTGTGCTCGAGACGACGCGCTTCTGCGGCGGTCAACGCAGTGAAGCTGTCCGGCGCGTCAATGGCACAGCGGACGCGTTCGGGATAGAGTTTGGCTATCTCGAGCGCGGCGCGATCGCCATGGAGTTGGCCCATTATCGCCACGTGGCCGGAGTCGAGATCCGCGCGCGTGGCAATCCAATCGAAAAGCGCCCCCAGATGATTATACGTGTCGCGAGGGTCGGCGCCACCCGATCGAGAAGACTCTTTGCCGCGCGGCGGCCAGTTCTCAAAAGCAGGATAGAGCAGGGCGACGCCGAGCTCGTTCAGGAAATAGTTGTTTCGGCCCACAAACCGAGGGCGAGCGGGTTCCGTTTGGATCATTACGAGCACTGGCCGCTTGCCCCAAAACTTCGGCGGCGGCCTGTACAGGTAGCCCGAGAGCGACTCTCCTCGAGAACTCTTCCAATGGACGAGTTCGGGTTCCGAAAAAGAATCTGTTTTCAGGGTCGATTCGCCGACGGTCCAACGCTCCAGCTTGCCGCCAGCCAAATCCAGCGAATAACAATCGTTTGTGCGGCGAGGCGTGTTCAGGCTGAATCCGAGCTCCTGCCCGTCGCCGCGCCAGCGGATTCCCTGGACGACACCTGCAGGAAGTTGAGGGAGGGTGATTTCTTTCCCAGTTTTTGTATCCATGACGCGCAGGCGACTGAGACCGTCCTCGGCGGTGAGGAAGGCAATATGGGCGCCGTCCGGTGACAAGTCAAACTCATCCACATTCGCGTGAGTCTCGCCCGTCAGGTAGGCGGGTTGCTTTTCGGCCAAATCGATGTAGGCCAGACGGCGGGAGTGGGAATTTTTGTCCGTGATGGCATAGATGCCCTTACCGTCTTTACTGAATCGCGCATGCACGTACCAAGCTTTTTCACCGGCACCATGCGGAGTCAGCGCCGACTGCTGGCGGCGGGCTACGTCGACGAGCCACAGGTAAGATTCTCCTGGGGAAACTTCTTGAAGCAACAAGACGATCCTGTCGTCGGGCGACCAATCCAATGCGCGCCATCCGCCCCCGACAAGCTGGAGCAGCAAGCGATTCGTACGTGCATCGTCCGGATTCATGACCCACAGATCCGCGTCTTCCCCGTTGCGCTTGGTGGATGTGTAGGCAAGTTTGCCGCCACGCCTAGACCACGCGCCCAACCAATTGGACGACTTGCCATCCGTCATCAGGCGAATGCGCCCGGTGGCTAACTCGTAGCGATAGAGCTGATCTTGTCCATTGCCGTTTTCGTTTTTCACGAAGATGACGGACTCACCTTCCGGATCGAAGCGAGCTGTGGTGATTTCCTCGTCCAGGAAGGTCAGCTGTTGCCGGGCGCCATTGGGGGAGGCGAGCAAATGGAGCTGCGGAACCTCCGCGAAACGCGTGCTGATGACCATCTCGCGTTGGCTTGGATGCCAATCGGCAAGAGCGGCCTCGCGGAACGTGGTGTAGCGTCCCGCGGAACCAACCAGGGGCATAGGGATTGGCGGAACGTTTTCCAGGACGAGGTTTTCGCGCGGATGCAGTGCGTCGTCCTGTTGCTGCGGATGTCCAGCGGAAGCGAAATGAGCTTCAAAGAATAAGATGAGAAGCGCGCTAACGAGAAGCGGGCAACCACGAGCTATTTTCGAATTATCGAGTGAAGACAGATTTCGACGATCACGCTTCATAATGGCGCAGGATTGTAGCGGCACGCATCGCAGCGAGTAAAGGGCACTGCCACGATGCGCCGCAGGGCTATTTCCTATGGGTGGCGTTTGAAGGCCACAAGCTGCATGATCCACTGCCCCGACGGACTGACAAGGGCCGTGGCTGTGTAGCTGCCGGTTGCGGTGACGATGCGATCCTCGGCGATATCGCTATCCGGGATGGTAATCATGCGGCTGGTAAATCCCGAACCTGGGCCGCTGGTACCGGTTTGCACGAGATTGGCACCAATGATGAGGTCGTTGGCATTGGTGGTTGTTACAGCGCCGCTGGAGCTGGAAGAGCTGCTCCCCTGTGCGCCGACGGCAACGTCCAGGGGACTGACCGTGTCGATGCCGCCGTATTCCAAGATGCGAATGTCCGGGTAAACAGCGGCGACGCTGAAGGTTACGTTGACTTGATTGGTTCCGGCGGCGGCGGCAGCGATGTTCCTGGCATAGTAGATGACCTGCGAGGCTGTCCCGGCCTGTACGGTGGGCAGCAGAGCCGGCGTGTACTGATTGCCCGAAGTATCCGTCACGCCGGTTACGGTGGCCGTGGCATCATTCCAGCCAATGGCCAGAACGTTCAAGTCTCCCGCGATTTGCGCAGCAGTGAACGTTACGCTCACCAAGGTTTGGGGAGATTGTGGCGCGGCGAAATTACCCTGCACAAAGGTGATGGGCGGCTGAACCACGGACGTAGTGGCGCCCGCGACATTCGAATAGGGCCCGAGGTTGCTTGCCGCATCTGTAGCGCGCACGCGATAGCTGTACGTTATTCCGGTCAGGAGGCCCGTATTGTTAAAGCTGGTCGAGATCGAAATACCGATCTGCGCGAAGTTGCTGCAGCCGGACCCTTGGCAGCTCTCGATCAGATACTGAGTGAGGGTGCCGCCCGTTTCTGTGGCCGCCGTCCAAGCAAGGTTGATCTGCGTGCTGCCCACTGGCGTCGCGGTCAGGTTTGATGGAGCGGTGAATGTAGGCGGCGCCGTGGCTGCAGATGATGTATTGGAGTACGCACTGAGATTGTTGGCGGCGTCGGTGGCGCGAACCTGATAGCTGTAGGTGGTGGAACCGAGCAGGCCGGTCGTGTCGCTGAAACTCGTGGTTGCCGAGGTGCCCACCTGAGCGAAGTTGCTGCAGGTGGCTCCCAAGCAGCGCTCAACGAGATACTGACTAAGGGTGCCGCCGGTTTCCGTTGCTGCCGTCCAAGCCAGATTAATCTGAACAGGGCCCGAAGCGGTCGCCAGGAGATTCGAAGGCGGTGTGAACGTGGGTGGCGCGGTGACCGCAGTAGCAATATTGGAATACGGACCACTGTTGTTCAGGGTGTCTTGAGCACGCACACGATAGCTGTAGCTCGTGGAGCCGAGCAGACCGGTGTCATTGAATGAGAGGCCCGTCGAAGTTCCAATTTGCGCGAAGTTAGTTGCTATGTTGGCGCAATTGACTCCCGTACAGCGCTCGATCAGATACTGGCTGATGGTGCCGCCGCTTTCGGTGGAAGCGCCCCACGAGAGATTGCTCTGCACGGGACCTGAGGGGAGGGCAGTCAAGTTCGACGGAGCGGTAGGAGAATTCAGCGAAGTGGTGGCCGAGGACATGTTGGAGTACAGACTGAGATTGTTGGAAGCGTCCGTGGCGCGGACGCGATAACTGTAATTGGTTGAGGAGGTCAACCCCGTATCGCTGAACGAAGTGGCGGCTGAAGTATTCACCTGCGCGAAGTTGCTGGGAGTACTTCCGCAGTTGGGTCCGGCGCACCGCTCGATAAGGTACTGGGTAATAGTGCCGCCGATTTCGGTGGCCGCCGTCCACGTGAGATTAATTTGTGTGCTGCCTGCAGCCGTGGCCGCCAAGTTGGAAGGAGACGTGAACGTTGGAGCCGCAGTGGTTGCGGAGAATGTATTCGAATATGGCCCGAGGTTGTTCGAGGCGTCGGTGGGGCGTACACGATATGAGTAGCTGGTCGACCCGAGGAGGCCCGCGTCACTGAACGTCAGCGTCGTGGAGAATCCAATTTGCGTGAAGTTGCTTGAGACGTCGGAGCAACTGAGACCCTGGCAGCGCTCGATCAGATACTGGGTGATCGTGCCGCCGGTCTCTGTGCCGGCCGTCCAGGACAGATTGATCTGGGCAGGTCCCGAAGCGGTAGCGACCAAATTGGAGGGCGCG
>JGI12635J13318_1000164_pt1 | contig 15525 bp, 18 predicted proteins | sample BlaSpr_A8_OM2_M2_FD_13318 | JGI IMG/M metagenome (IMG submission 13318) | reverse complement strand
CGTGGTTCCTAATACCTACGACACAAGCATGTTGTGGGGCCCATCCGAGTTCGATGCCCGCCACATCGTAATCATCAACTATCTCTACCAGTTGCCGTTCTTCCGCAAGCAATCGGGCTTCGCGGGCAAGGCCCTCGGTGGATGGCAAATCAGCGGCATCACGCAATTCCAAACTGGCTTGCCTTGCAGCGTTATAGCGCCGAATGTTGACTACGCTGGCGTCGGCCAGGATGCCAACTGGGGATGTGGGGGGAACGGTCAGTTCTGGGTCGTTAACGGAGATCCCAAAATCATCGGCACATTTGGACCGAGTGGCCAGTGGTTCGCCACAACCAATCCGGATGGATCACCAATCTTTACCGCGCCTGCCCCCGGCACCTTCAACACCCAGCGGGTTCGCAACCTCATCCACCAACCCGGATTTCAAAATTGGAATATGGGCCTATTCAAAACCATCCCTGTCAACGAACGCATTCGCTTCCAATTCCGTGCCGAAGCCTACAACGTCTGGAACCACCCGAATTGGTGTGGCAATAGCGGTTGCAGCGGCACAACCAACATCGGCCTCAACCCAACCAATGCGCAGACCTTCGGCAAAGTGCTCTCCAAAGGAAGCGGCACCGCCGGACAAGGCGAGCGCAATTTGCAGCTCTCCCTTCGCTTGGAGTTCTAGCACCGGGCCGAGTGTCCGCCAGCGGTTTGCTTGCTGGGCGTGTTCTTGTCCACAGGTTGAGGTACATCTCTGATGGCTCGAAGTCTTCGACACCGAGGGAACGCAACCGCGTTTCTGCTCGCCTCGTTTCTTTGTGCTCCCCTCATGCGCGGCCAAGGGCCTGCTCCGAAGGCGCCCGCTGCAAAATCACAGCCTGAGCCGAAGAGTCCCGAACAAAAGCTCACTCCGAGCGCGAAAGAGCTCACCGCAACCGACCTCGAAACGTTTCTGGACGGCTTGATGCCGCTGCAACTGGCGCACGCGGACATCGCTGGTGCCGTCGTCGCTGTGGTCAAGGACGGCAAACTGCTTTTCGCGAAGGGCTACGGCTACTCCGACTACGAAAAGAAAATTCTGGTCTCGGCGGAGAATACCCTGTTTCGCCCGGGCTCCATTTCCAAGCTCTTCACGTGGACCAGCGTGATGCAGCTCGTCGAACAGGAAAAACTGGATCTCGACCGCGACGTCAACGCCTATATCGATTTCAAAGTCCCGGCCACATTCGGCAAGCCGACCACCCTCCGCGACATCATGACCCACCGCCCTGGGCTTGAAGAAACCATCAAGGATTTATTTGTCGGCTCGGAAAAAGATTTGCGGCCAATCGCGCAGTACCTGCCGGCACATCTGCCCAAGCAGATTTATCCCCCGGGAACCATACCGGCATACTCCAACTACGCCACCACGTTAGCCGCTTATATGGTGCAGCGCATTTCCGGCGAGCAATTCGACGACTATGTCGAGGCGCACGTGCTCAAGCCTTTGGGAATGACGCATGCGACATTTCGGCAGCCGCTCCCGGACGCGCTGAAGCCGCTTATTTCCAATGGATACCAACTCGCGTCAGCAGGCGCCAAAGGTTTTGAGTTTGTGGAAGTAGCGCCGGCCGGCTCGCTGTCCGCGTCGGCGGAATCCATGACCCATTTCATGATCGCGCACCTGCAAAACGGGCGTTACGGCAGCGTGCAGATCCTTAAGCCGGAAACGGCGATGCAGATGCATCAGAGGCAACAAGGATGGCCTGCCTCCATGAACGCCATGGCGTTGGGATTTTACGAAGAGTCGCGCAATGGCCAGCGCATTATCGGTCACGGCGGCGATACGCAGTGGTTTCATAGCGACCTGCACTTACTGCTGGATGCCAACACTGGCTTTTTCGTGTCCTACAACAGCACGGGCAAAGATGAAGTCAGCCCGCGGGGAGTCTTGTTCGACAAATTCATGGACCGGTATTTTCCGGTTCCGCCAGGGAATGAGCCCGTGCCGCCCACCGTAGCGCAAGACGCGCGCAGCCTTGCCGGGCTGTACAAAATCAGCCGGCGGTTTGACACCAATATCCTGGCTGTGACAACGCTACTGGGCGAAGCGAAAATCGTGGTCGACCCGAAGGACAACACGATATATATCGACGAGTTCTTCAAGGACTTGAACGGGCAGCCGAAGCATTTCCGCGAAATCGCACCTATGTTATTCCGTGCCGTCAACGGGACGGAGAAACTCGCCTTTGTGAAAGATAAGAACGGCAGGTGGCTCTTATATCTCGATTATCCGTTCATGTTGTTTCAGGAAGTAGACCGTGCGCTTGACCACAAAATGTTCAACTATGTTGTGATTGGCTTCAGCGTTGGCGTAATCGCGCTTACGCTGCTGTTCTGGCCCGTGGCGGCAATTCTGCGAAAGCACTACGCGAAGCCGCTCACGCTAAGCCATGGCGCGCGGCGCTTGCGCCGGCTGGTTCACGTGGTTTGCTTCATCGTGCTCGCCTTTGTGATTGGCTTGGTGTTTTTGCTCAACGCGCTCGAGAAGCCGGGAGGCTTGGGCGCCGCGGGCGATTTCAAGATTCATCTGCTGCAGGTCGTCGGATTGCTGACCGGTATCGGAGCGTTGATTGCCATCTACAACGCCGCAAAATCCTGGGGTGATACGCAGCAGTGGCGCTGGTACAAAATCTGGAACGCCTTACTGGCTGCTGCCTGCGTCGGTTTTTTCTGGTTCATCTACCACTGGCATCTTCTCAACTTCCATTTGAACTACTAACCAGTCTTACTCGACAATCCACCGAGCGTGGAGGATTCCAATGGTTCACCGTGCCGGGCGGAGCTAGCGGAAAAGACTCTCCAACTGGACCCGCTCATTAGTCCTCGCGTCGCGATACTTAACAATGATGGGAGTGTACAGAGACAGGTCCCAGCGTTGCGCCGCTGGGTGCGAAATCGCGCGGGAGCCAGGAACGACCACGGCTTCTTCCGGAATCATGAGCGGGCTGCCTTCCGTGGCTGCATAAATTTGCTCGCGCACCAGATCGTACACGGCGGTTGAACCGTTCAAGATTACCCCGCTGCCAAGCACGGCGCGGCGTTTCACGACAACGCCCTCGTACACGCCGCAATTTCCCCCGACCATCACCTCGTCCTCAATAATCACCGGCATCGCGCCGATAGGTTCGAGCACGCCGCCAATTTGTGCGCCTGCGGAGATGTGGCAATTCCGCCCGACCTGCGCGCAACTTCCGATCAACGCGTGCGAGTCGATCATGGTGCCATCATCGACGTACGCGCCGGCATTGATGAACATCGGCGGCATGCACGTGACGCCACGTCCGACGTACGCAGTGTCGCGAATGCTGGACCCGCCCGGAACTATTCGCACGTGACTAGTAAGGCTGACTGCTTTCACCGGATAGGTGTCCTTGTCGAAAAACGGTTGTCGCACGCGGTCGACAGACATATCGACCACCTTGCCCATACGAAATCCGAGCAGGATGCCTTTCTTCACCCACGCATTTGTGCGCCAGCCGGTTTGCGATGCAGCATCGGGTTCGGCCGCGCGCACCTGGCCGCGATTCAACGCGTCTTTGAAGGCGTCGAACGCGCGCCGGTGTTCATCCGTATACTGCGGCGGAGGGCAGTCAAATAGTTGCTCAATCTCCGACGGCAGCATGAGTTCTCTCGATCAGCCCAAGTGTCTCCAAGACGGCATGAATCCGCTCCGTGGAAACCCCGCTCGGCGGCACCAAGGGAAGCCGCCAGACCCCTTGCAGCAATCCCATCTTCGCCATCGCCGCCTTCACCGGAATCGGGTTGGATTCCACGAAGTTCACCTCCATCAGCGGAAGATAGCGCGTGTGAATCTGTCGTGCGGCGGAAAAATCATTTTCCAGGGCCAAATTGCAGAGCTTCGCCATTTCCGCGGGAATTTCGTTCGAGGCCACGGAAATCACGCCACGTCCGCCCAGCGCAAAAAGCGGCAAAGTGATGGCGTCATCGCCGGAGAGGATCACGAAATGTTCCGGCACCAGCGCCGCGATGGAGGCCATTTGTGAAATGTTTCCGGAAGCCTCTTTCACGCCCACAATCGTATCGATGGCCGACAGCCGCTTCACCGTGGCGGGCTCGATGTTTACTCCCGTGCGGCCCGGCACGTTGTAAAGCAAGATCGGCAGCGAAACCGCTCCGGCAATAAAACGAAAATGCTGGTACAGCCCTTCCTGCGTGGGCTTGTTGTAATAGGGCGCGACGGAAAGAATGCCGTCAACTCCCATGGCTTGATACTCGCGCGCTGCACGGGTCACCTCAGCGGTGTCGTAGCCTCCCGCGCCCGCCACCACCGGCACTTTGCCATGCGCTTCCTCCAACGTGATTTCCACCACTCGCCTGCGCTCATTGTGCGTCAGCGTCGGGCTCTCTCCGGTCGTTCCGCAGGGCACCAGAAAATGGACTCCGGCCTCGACTTGCCGCCGCACCAGCCGGCGCAAAGCCGCTTCGTCCAGTGAGAAGTCATTCTGAAACGGAGTGACTAGTGCCGTACCGCAACCTGTAAACATCATTTGCCTCCTTATCGATGCTCTGTACTTTAAGCTTGTGATCCGCAAGCTACCGCGGACTCAGCCCAGTTCATTGACGATCTCGTGAAATTCAAACACTCCGTTTTTCCCGACAATCCAGCGCGCCGCCCGCAGAGCGCCGCGCGCAAATCCTTCGCGGCTTCTGGCCGTATGGCGGATGGTGATGGTGTCGGCGCTCGAATCGAAACCGATCTCGTGCGTTCCGGGATGGGCGCCGGCGCGATTCGCGCTTAAATTGATCGAGCGTTCGAAGCCGGCTTGCTTCATTTCTTCGGCGAGAGCCAACAACGTACCGGAGGGCGCATCGCGCTTCATGGCGTGATGGATTTCCCAGCCCCACGCTTGGTATTCCCGTTCCGTGGCAAAAGCGTTGGCCGCCTGCGCGATGATCTGCCGGAAGCGGTAGACTCCGACCGAGAAGTTGGGGCTCCACACCAGAGCGCCGCCACCCGATTGGATAGCCTCGCGCACACAAGCCAGCTCCTGAAACCATCCAGTCGTGCCCGCCACTACCGGAATGCCCAGCGCGGCAAGCTGCCGAATATTCTGGACGGCTGTCGAAGGCGTGGAAAATTCCACAGCCGCGTCGACTCCGCGAAGATTTTCCCGGGTGAGTCCTGCGCCGCATGCATTCGTGCCGCTGTTTAGCGCCAACCGGACATCGAAGCCGTATTCGGGCGCGAGTTGTTCGATCAGGTGCCCCATCTTTCCGTGTCCGACAATCGCGAGCCCCCGTGTCATTGGAATTTCCCGGGCGCTTCGGCATGCGACGCGAGCAGCCGCTTGACCATTCTTGTGTAGATGGGCACCGCATCGCGTAGCTCTCGCTTTGAAATGCGCTCCTCAGCCGTGTGCGCCACATGAATGCTGCCCGGCCCAATCAAGAACGGCGTGCCCCATGTTTCCTGCAGTGTCGGGACATCCGTTGTGAACGCCACCACCATTGTCGGCAACCCATCGAACGCCGAAAAGTGAAACACCGGCGTATGCAAGACTTCGCGGACTTCCACTCGTCCAGCCACCGCTTTTTGAACGGCCTCTCGCACCGGCGCTGCGTCTCCCACCAGCCGAAACATAAGTTCAGCGCGGGCCTCGTCAGCAACCACGTTCGGCGCCCTCCCGCCGGAAATTGTGCCGATGTTTAACGTACATTTTCCAAGCAGCGAATCTTCGGGCAAAGGGAGACGCCGGATGTCCTCCAGCACATCTAACAGCGCATCAATTGCCGAGCGTCCCAGTTCCGGGTAGCCCGAATGGGCCAAGCGGCCCTGCGCCACCAGCTCGAAGCGCAGCGCTCCTTTGCATCCCAGGCACAATTTGTTTTCCGTCGGCTCACCATTGATCAGATAGCGGGAGCCGCGCGGCGTCTTCGCCGCAACGCGCGCGCCCGCGCTATTTCGTTCTTCGCCGACCACGAACAGCAGGCCGAGGTTCGAAATGCCTTCCGCGAGAAGTTTCTCGACAGCGCAGACCATGGCGGCGATGATGCCTTTTGCGTCACATGCCCCTCGCCCCCAAAGAAATTCATCGTCTTCGCGCGAGGGGAAAAAGGGAGGCACCGTGTCCATGTGCGTTGACAGCGTGACGACCGGCGTGCCCCAGCTCGCTAAAACGTTAAAGCGTTGCGCTTCAACCTTCATTCGTTCGACGCAGCCGCTGTATTTCGCAGCCAGCGGAGAAAGATGGCGAAACAAAAACTCGCCGGCTCTGCCTTCGTTGTTCGTCACCGATTCGATATCAACGAGCGCGCGCGTGAGCTCAAACAGGTCCATAGTCGCTTTCAGGAATGGAACGAAAGAGAAGGGAAGAACCGAAGAAAACTCGGGGCTGTCACTCCTCGATAGCGCTCCATCCGTATAACTTCACAACGGATGACAGTGGACAGGTCTTGGGCCTGGCCCCCAGCCGTCCCGGCATTCAGCTGCCGAGGCGACTTCGGCGGATCAACAGCACTTGCCCCTTTCGCACGAGCGCCCGAAGCTGATCGGAAAAGCACGCCCCGCTACTGATGGCAACCGCACCTCTACCAAGTACCAGGCGAAAGTAGCGGAGCGGCGCCGGAAAGTCAATCCTTGCATGCATCCAAAAAATGCGCTTGAAGTATCTGTTTTTTTGCGCCTCGCCTGGATTGACGCCGGCCGCTGATTTGTTTAAGCTCACACTCGCTAAATGACCGCTTCGAATCATCTCCGGGCGCACCTCCATCATCATCATCACGGCCACATGCCGCGCCCGTTGAGTTGCACCTAGCGATTACGTAAGAAACGCACTCATCGGCCCGCTGGCGCGCCAAGCCCCAGCGGGTTTTTTGTTTTTGCGTGCGACCTTGGGAGGAAGCACATGGAAATTGCATTCGAGAAGAACGGCGGGCTGGTGCCTGCGATTATTCAGGACGGCCGCACCGGGGAAGTCTTGATGCTCGGTTTCATGAACGCGGAGGCGCTCGCGGAGACGCAGCGAACGCGGGAGGCCGTGTTCTTCAGCCGCTCGCGCAACCGTTTGTGGAAGAAAGGGGAATCGAGCGGCCACGTCCTGTGCGTGCTGGAAATCCGTATCGATTGCGACGCGGATGCATTGCTTTTGCGTGTCGAGCCCGTAGGGCCCGGCGTGTGTCACGAAGGCTATTATAGTTGCTTCTTCAGGCAGCTCGAAGAAAACGGCAGTGTCAGCACCGTCGAGGAGCGGACATTCGATCCGGACAAAGTGTACGCTCCGGGGGCAGAACGATGAATCGTTTGAAGCTGGGAATCCCCAAAGGCAGCTTGCAAGAAGCAACCTTAGAACTTTTCTCTCGCGCCGGCTGGAAGATCACGATTGGCTCGCGCAGCTACGTGCCCACCGTTGATGATCCGGAGATCGAGTGCTTGCTCGTGCGTGCGCAGGAAATGTCGCGCTACGTGGAAACGGGTGCGCTTGACGCGGGAATTACCGGCCACGACTGGGTTGTCGAAACCGGCTCGGACGTCAAGGAACTCGCCGAACTCGTATACGCCAAGCAGAGGCTGTCGCGCGTGCGTTGGGTGCTCGCCGTGCAGGAAGACTCCGCGATTCGTGAGCCGCGCGATTTGCAAGGCAAGGTGATCGCCACGGAAATCGTGCGCATCACCGCGGAATATCTAAAGCGGCACGGAGTGACCGCGCGGGTGGATTTCTCTTGGGGCGCTACAGAGGTCAAAGTGCCGCAGCTTGCTGACGCTATCGTGGAGGTCACCGAAACGGGCTCTTCGCTGCGCGCCAACCGCCTGCGCATTGTGGACACCGTTCTGGAATCGGCCACGGTCTTCATCATGAATCGCATGGCGGCCGCGGACGCGTGGAAGAAAGAAAAAGCGGAAAGCGTGATCCTGATGCTGCAAGGAGCCATTGCCGCGGCAAGCAAAGTCGGCCTCATCCTCAACGTACGCCGAGAGGACCTGGACCGCGTGGTCGCCATCCTGCCGGCGCTGAAGAAGCCCACGATTTCGATGCTCAGCGATCCAGAGTGGGTGGCCGTGAATACCATTGTCGAAGAATCAGTGGTCCGGCAAATTTTGCCAAAGCTTAAAGCCGCGAATGCTCAGGGAATTGTGGAGTATCCCTTGAACAAGATTGTGCTGTGATGCGAATCTTGAAACTGACCGGCGCGGTGGAGAGGACGCTGCTTGCAGCGCGCTCACGTCGCGACGTCCAAGCCGAGAAAGTCGCAGCCAAAATTATCACGGATGTCCGGCGGCGCGGTGACGCAGCCCTGTTTTCCTGGGCAAAAAAGCTGGACGACATAAATTTGACGCGCCACGGGATGTGGGTCTCGCAGCGTGAGATCGAGGAAGCCCCAAAAAGTGTCAGCGCAGATTTCCTGCGAGCCGTGAAGCACGCAATAGCCAACGTCCGCAAGGTGGCTGAGAAGCAGTTGCCACGAAACTGGTCGATGGAAGTGGAACCAGGCGTGAGCATCGGACAAATGGTCAGACCCATTGAAACGATCGGCTGCTATATTCCAGGCGGCAAGTCGACTCTGCTTTCCACGCTGATAATGACCGCCGTGCCGGCGCAGGTTGCTGGCGCGAAGAGAATTGTGGTCGCGTGTTCAAAACCGAACAACGAATTGCTCGCGGTCGCCGGCATCCTCGGTCTCAGTGAAGTCGCGCGCATCGGGGGAGCTCAGGCCGTCGCGGCCCTGGCCTACGGAACTAAATCTATTCCGCGCGTCGACAAAATCTTTGGACCTGGCAACCGCTTTGTGACTGCGGCAAAGCAACTCGTAAGCCGCGACTGCGGCATTGATCTCCCCGCCGGGCCAACCGAGGCCATTGTGCTTGCGTCGCGGGGCAATCCGGCCTGGATCGCGGCCGACTTGCTGGCCCAAGCAGAACACGCGCCGGACGCAGCAAGCATCTTGCTGACCACATCAGCGCGCCTAGCACGGGAGGTGCAGCGCGAAGTTGCAGAACAGTTGGAGAAGTTGCCGAAGGCAAACCCCGCCAGTATTTCCTTGAAAACGTGCGGGCTGATTTTGCTCGCCGCGTCCGCCGATGCGGCATTCACCTACGTAAACCGCTTTGCGCCGGAACACCTCAGCCTTCCGCAGGCTAAAGCTGCGGCTCTGGACAAGATTTCCGCCGCCGGAACGGTCTTTATCGGCCCTTGGGCGGCTCAGCCGCTCGGCGATTACGCGAGTGGCAGCAACCACGTTTTGCCCACTGGCGGCTGGGCGAGCAGGCGCGGAGGCTTGTCGGCCGCGGATTTTGTGAAGTGCATCACCGTGCAGACGATTGGCCGCAAAGGTTTCACGCGGCTGGCGAGCGATGTGCGGATTCTCGCTCAGGCAGAAAATCTGCTCGCGCATGAAAACGCTGTGGCGGTGCGCGAATGAAACCGAAGCTTCCATGCGGCTTGCGATCCTGAAAAGGCGGAAGAATGCCAAGAGTGGCAAAAATTCATCGTAAGACCAACGAGACCGACATCAACCTCCGTCTGAATCTGGACGGGCGCGGCAACGCGCGCGTCGCCACAGGAATCCGTTTCTTCGACCACATGTTGGAACTCGTCGCTCGGCACGGCGCGTTCGATTTGGAGCTGAGCGCCCGCGGCGACTTGGACGTCGACCAGCACCACACCGTAGAAGACGTGGGTATCGCCTTGGGCGAAGCGGTGACCAAAGCGCTGGGCACGAAGCGCGGAATTTTGCGCGCTGGATATTTTCTGATGCCCATGGACGAGACGCTCGCCGCCAGCGCCGTCGATTTGGGCGGGCGGCCCTTTTGTGTTGTGAACGCCAAAATCACGAGCGCGCGCGTCGGCGACTTTCAGACCGAGCTGACCGAGGATTTCTTTCAAGGATTTGCCCAGGCCGCCCGCGCCAATGTGCATCTCCGCGTTCTATACGGCCGATCCTCGCACCACCAGGTTGAGGCCATGTTCAAAGCATTTGCTCGCGCTCTGCGTTTCGCAGTGTCGCGCGACAAAAGATTGCGCCGCGTGCTGCCCAGCACCAAGGGCTTACTGTGAAGATTACCCTGCTGGATTACGGCGCTGGCAACGTCCCCTCTGTCGAGCGAGCCTTGCAGCGGCTCGGAGCAGAATCGCAACGTGCGGCCACGCCCGAATGCATCGCAGGCGCAGAGGCGCTACTGCTCCCGGGCGTAGGACATTTCGAAACGCTCATGCGCGCGCTCGATGACCGCAAATTGCGCGCGCCGCTAGTGGACGCCATCGGTCGCGGCGTTCCGTTCCTTGGGATTTGCCTCGGACTCCAGGCACTCTACTTCGCCAGTGATGAGGCCCCGGAACTGACTGGCTTGCAGTTGTTGCCGGGGCGCGTGCGCTCGCTGCCGCCCGTCGTCAAGCTGCCCCACATGGGCTGGAATCGGCTCCTCGTGAAACAGAAGTCCCTACTGCTCGATGGCGTCGACGCTAACGCCTTCTTCTATTTCGCGCACACTTACGCCGCAATCGACCAAGGCGAAGAAACAATGGCTGCGTGCAGTCACGGAATTGAGTTTGTCGCTGTGCTCGAAAAGGAAAATATGTGCGCCGTTCAATTTCACCCTGAGAAGAGCGGAGAAGCGGGCGCGCAAGTCCTGCGGAATTTTCTGAGGCTGTGCGCATGAGCCTGGCTCGACGCATCATTCCTTGCCTTGATATCGATGGCGACCGCGTGGTGAAGGGTGTGAACTTTGTCGGGCTTCGCGATGCCGGCGATCCCGCGAAGTTGGCGGCGCGATATAACGCGGAAGGCGCGGACGAACTCGTCGCTCTGGACATTGCCGCCTCGCGTGACCAGCGGCCGACGTTTCTAGAAACCATCCGGCGCGTTGCGGCAGAGCTCGCGATTCCCTTGACCGCGGGAGGCGGCATCCGCACCGTGGAAGACGCTCGGTCCGTGCTTCGGGCCGGCGCGGACAAGATTACGCTGAATACCGCGGCGGTGGCGCGGCCCGAGTTGATTTCCGAGACATCGCTCGAGTTTGGCGTCCAGGCGGTTGTGCTGGCCATCGACGCCAAGAGAGCAGGGGACCAATGGGTGGTGATGGTACGCGGCGGGCGCGAGCCCGCAAACCGCGACGCAATCGCGTGGGCAAAAGAAGGAGTCGCGCTCGGTGCCGGAGAAATTTTGGTGACCTCCATGGACAGAGACGGAACAAAGAGCGGATTCGACACCGCACTCACGGCGGCGATATCCTCGGCGGTTTCCGTGCCGGTCATTGCCTCCGGCGGCGCAAAGCTGCCCGCTCACTTCGCAGAGATTTTTACCGCCGGGCGTGCCGATGCAGCATTGGCGGCCTCGATCTTCCACGATTCTATTCAGCCGATCCGCGAGCTCAAAGAATTTCTGGCCGCGCGCGGGATTCCGGTGAGGTTGCCGTGCTGATTCCGTGTATCGACTTGCAGCAGGGGAAAGCGGTGCAACTCGTGCACGGAAAAAAACGCGAGCTTGCGATCGCGGATGTGATGTCGCTGCTGCTGAAATTCAAGTCATACAAGTGGCTGCACATCATCGATCTAGATGCTGCCATGGGGAAAGGCAATAACACCGACCTGGCGCGCAAACTGTGCCGCGAAGCAGCCAAACGATTCGGGATGAAAGTGCGTGTAGGCGGAGGAATTCGCACCGTTCGGCGCGCCGAGGAAATTACGAAATGGGGGGCGCACCAAGTCATTGTCGGAAGCGCTGCGTTCAAGAAAGGCAAGATAAATGCGCCCTTTCTCCGGCAACTCCGCATCCGAGTGGGCCGCTCGGCAATTGTCGTGGCGCTGGACACCGCCAAGGGCCAGGTCGTGATTAAAGGCTGGCGAGAAAAACTGCGGATTCGACCGGAAAATGTTATGGAGCAGCTTAAGCCGTTTTGCGCGGCATTTCTCTGCACGGATGTGGATCGCGAAGGAACGATGACTGGAGCCAATCTCGAGTGGTTCGAACACTTGCGGAGTGCCACGTCGCATCCGGTCATCGCCGCGGGCGGCATTACGTCACACAGGGAAATCGACGCTCTCGAACGGATGGGGATGGACGCCGCAGTAGGCATGGCGCTCTACAAGAACCGACTGCAATAAAGCACTGAGGCTTTGTGCGGTCCATCACCCTTACGGACTCTGTCTCGTGGCCGGTTCGGTTGTATGATGTCGGTGCACGAATCAAGATTCATCCACACCGAGGGCACACATGACGCACAACTCCGATCGCCGCGAGTTTCTCCGCACCCTGACCACCGCGGCGATAACCGCCACAACCGCCGGCTTGGCGTTTTCGCATCCATCGTTCTCCGCGCCAAAGAAATCTCTACTCGTCTTTACCAAATCCTCCGGCTTTGAGCACGAGGTAGTAAAGCGCAAGGACGGCAAGCTCAGCATCGCCGAAAACGTCGTCACTGAACTCGGCAAGAAAAACGGTTTCGAAGTTAACTGCTCCAAAGACGGACGCATCTTTGACTCAAAGGATCTTCACGCCCATCAAGCCGTCTTCTTTTTCACCACCGGCGATCTCACGCAGGTCGGCACCGACGCCAATCCCGCCATGTCGCCCGCCGGCAAGCAAACGCTGCTCACCTCCATCGAGCAGGGTCTCGGATTCGTCGGCTGCCATGCCGCCAGCGACACCTTCCACACGCCGCCCGATCCCGCCGACTTATCCAACCGCTACATCGCTCACGGCGCGCAATCCGATCCCTACCTCCGCATGCTCGGCGGCGAATTCATCGTGCACGGACGCGACCCGCGCCTGCAGACCGCCAACATCATCATCAACGATCCGTCGTTCCCCGGCCTGGCGGGCGTCCAATCGCCTGTCTCCTTCAACGAAGAATGGTATTCGCTGAAAGATTTCGCGGCCGACATCCACGTGATCGCAACGGTCGACACCAACATGCTCAAGAACGAGTGCTACCAGCGCCGTCCGTATCCCGTCGTTTGGGCGCGCATGAATGGCAAAGGCCGCGTCTTTTTCACCGCGCTGGGCGATCGCCCGGAAAATTGGCAAAATCCCTTCCACGTCAATCTTCTCGCCGGCGGCATCCTCTGGTCGCTCGGCGAAGCCAAAGCCGACCTATCGCAAAATCTCCTCGCCGCCGCTCCCGGCTACGCGGACATCCCTCCCAAATTTCCTCCCGCGCTCGGGAAGTAACTTTGTTAGCTCCGGCAGCCGGTAGTTCCGCGTGCGGTCCGAATGATCGTCAGTGAGCTGCTTCCGCGCTGCAACTCCCCAAATTCTTGACGACTTTCATCGGCTCAAACATCTCCGCGCCACCGTTTCCGCTCGACTTCTTTCCCTTGAGCTCCACGCGGTCTCCCGGCTTCACGTTCACGCTCCCTGCCTCGAGCGTATACGACTTGTTCTTCTTCTCGTCCACTAGGCGCAACCCATCGTCCGTCTGCCGAACGCAGCCGGTCACCCCGCCGTGGTGATGCAATACCAGAAATAACGCCCCAGCTCCTGCCGCCGCGCCAATCCCGATCCCGATCGCCTTGCCCGAACCATATCCGCTCTTCGGTGGAACGTACCCCGGCGTGCCGGGTGTACCCGTACCCATCCCCGTTCCCCCGCCCCCATACTGCGCAAGCGCAGAACTCGCCAGAAATGCCGTCAAGCAAATTCCAAGCGTCATTCTCACCACCTGCCCCAGCAACCCGGTTTTCTCCGCGCGGTTAGCGCAAACAATCTCTTTTGTCTTCAAGGTGTTCCTCCCCGCAGGCGAAGCGCATTGCCGAGCACCTCGCATCCTGCTGCCAAGAGGTTCGCCCAATCCACGAAGCCCGTTGTCCAGCAAATGTGAACACCCGGTCATATTGCTGTCGCCCTACCAGGCTCCATCCTCGGAAAGTCTGAAGGGGTTGGGGTACACCCCCGTGGTGACAGGAAGTATGCGCAATCGCGTGAGGCCACAGGGGATAGAGGCGCCACGTGGTGCATGTGACGGCGGAAGCAAAGCGTGGCGCGGATGTGCTGAGGCACCCACACCCCCGGGGTGTCCCGTAGATGAATGCGGCCGGGGGCCCCCCTCCCCTGTTTTTTGTAAGTGTTGATTCTAAACGGAGTTAAAGTCCTTTGTTTTGATACACTTTTGCAAGTGTTGATTTTAAAAGTAGTTAAAGTTGGTCGAGAGTTAGGGCTGCAGCGGCGGGAAGGGTCAGCGAGGTTTGTTCGAGATAACACGCGCAAACATACTACAGGTCTGGACGTTTGTCAATAGTAAACTTGTAAGTTCAGGCGTGCGAATGAATTACCGGGAATTCGTGCCCAGGCGGGCGGCTGATCCTGGTGGAATCCTTCCTTTAGGGCCTTTATGGCGCTTCCGGGATTCTCTAAATGAATAGCTCTGCGTTGACATGGAAAAACGCGGCGAGCTTCTTGGCCTGCGTTTTGCTTATAGAACGCTTGCCGTGAAACACTTCGGAAGCAACTCCTTTCGAGCCGAAAATCTTCCAGAGGTCTTTCTGTGTCAACTTGCGTGCCTCCATTAAATGTTGAAGCGTTTGCCGCGGGCTCGCGTTCCGAATTGGATAGCGGCGCCCCTCATACTCGTCAATCAGCACGGTCAGCAATTCGCCAAGTTCCGATTCCTCCGGCGAAAGATCTTCACGTTCGTCAAGACGCAGCAGTTCGTTCGTGAGACGCTCGCACTCCTCGTCCGTATGGATGACATGGGGGAGCGCCCGCCGCAGCAGTTTTCCGTAGGTCTTTTCGTCGAGATCTATTGTTGTCGTGCTCATTATTTCCAGGCCCCTTTGTCATATTCCGCGTGGGTCAAGAGGTGCAAGACGAAAACCCGTTGGCTCTGGTAGTTCACTCGCGCGATCAAACGGTATTTATTGCCGGCAATATTGAACACCGTTCTCCGTCCAACCAAGTCAGCGTTGTGATAGACCTGTTTCAGTTTCGCTGGGGTTTTCCAAGTTGCCTTGCGGACCACCCCATACCATGCTTTAAGGCTTGCCTTCGAGTCCGGATGTCGTTGCCGGAACTGTTCGAGAGCGCCTCGTTTTATGATGCGCATTGAATGTTAGGTTCTCAGAATGAGAACTAGGAGTCAACTGTTTCAGGGTTCCCGCCCTGGAGGGTGTCGAAGGGGCGTGGCATTGCAGGCTGGCCGATGGTGGCGATGGAGTGAACTCTTAACCCGCACGCTTAAAGCGTTGATTGGATAAGAGCGAAGGCTCCGTTCGTAGCCGAGTAAGCTTCTGTTTGGAGAACTGAAGGTATCGGTAGGAAGGAGCCTTCGATGATGATTATTGGATGTGATTACCACCCTAGTTGGCAACAGATTTGTTGGTTCGAGACGGCGACGGGAGAAACGGGAGAGTTGAAGCTGGAGCATGCATCGGGAGAAGCGGAGAAGTTTTGCGGTCGAGCTTCCCTTTGCGGATGAGTTCTTCGACGCGACGCAGCCCTCCAACGTTTGCGTGCTCTGCTAAACTGAAGAACCGATGACTCCGCAACGCGAACAACTTGAAGCCGATGTCCTAATCGTCGGTGCCGGTCCCGCCGGACTGGCTT
>JGI12635J13318_1000147_pt1 | contig 16755 bp, 11 predicted proteins | sample BlaSpr_A8_OM2_M2_FD_13318 | JGI IMG/M metagenome (IMG submission 13318) | reverse complement strand
AAGGTATCACTGGCTGGTCGATCGGCGAGCCACACCCGCCGGCGTCCGCCCCGATCGCGACGGACAACGCCAGCGAAGCGCAATCGCTCTATGCCAAGCTGGAAAATATAATCTTGCCGATGTTCTATAAGGACCGCGCGCGCTACTTGAGCGTCATGCAGCACGCGATTGCCATCAATGGTTCGTTTTTCAATACGCAACGGATGGTCCAGCAATACGTCACCGACGCGTATCTGCGCTAAAACCCAGACGCTTTCATTTTCTTCAGCAATAATTTCATTTCCGCTTGCGTGCCGATACTGATGCGCACAAATCCCGGGCCGAGGTCCTTGGTGCGTTCGCGCAGCAGAATCCCCTCATGTTCCAGCCGCTGAAACAACCGGGGGCCCCCCGGTCCAAAATTTGCCAGCAGAAAGTTCCCCGCGCTTGGGAAAGTCTTCACGCCCAGATCGTGCAGCTCTCCTTCAAACCACGCCCGTATGCGATGACTTTCGCGCACATGCCGGCGGATGGCGCCGCCATCGCGTACTGCGGCCTGCGCCGCCACGAGAGCAGCCAGATTCACCGGGAATGGCGGCATAGCGCGCCGCAAGTAAGATAGGGAATCGGCGGCGGCTATGACCGCGCCAAGTCGGAGAGCCGCAAGCCCTGCGGCCTTGGAGAACGTCCGCGCGATGAACAGATGCGGGTACTTCCCGATGTACGGAACGGCTGTTACTCCGGAAAATTCAGCATAGGCCTCGTCGATGACGACGGCCGTGTTCGTCGCAATCCGCAAAATCTTCTCGATCTCGGTAACCTGCAGCAGAGTTCCCGTCGGATTATTGGGATTGGCGATGAACAGCACGCGGGGCTTCTTTTTCAGCGCGGCAAGAATGCCGGACAGCGGAAATTCCATCTCCGGCCCGTAACGCAGCGCCTCCACCCTGGCGCCCGCAATTTCCGCGTAATAGCGGTACATAGGGAACGTGGGCTCACAGGTAAGGATGCTCGACCCCGATTCCACAAAAGTGTCAAAGAAGACGCGTAGCGCATCATCGCCGCCGTTGGTGAGCATCAGTTCTTTCGACTGGACGCCAAAATGGCGTGCGAGACGCGCAGTGCTCCGCTGGTATTCGGGATACATCGCGAGCTGCTTGCCAGACATCTTTCCAAGGGCGCGGATGACTGTGGGCGAGCAGCCGGCGGTATTCTCGTTGAAGTCCAACCGCACCTTCCCTTCGCGGCCCTCGGCGGGAGCGTCGTACGTCTGGCGTTCGAGAATGGCCTTGCGCACGGGAAGATGAGCTGTCATGCAGGAAAACATAGCACAGGCGCCGCTCGCAAAGGCGCAGAGTCGTGCCGGGCCAGGGAGCCGCCGCTAGACAAAATGCGTGAAAAGGTTGTTTAGGGACTCCGCCAATGTCGGATGAGCGAAAATGGCTTCTCGCAAGATGGTGAATGGCAGACGGCCCATCATCGCCAGTTCCAGCATCGCCATGATTTCGCCGCCCTCAATCCCCAGAATGGCGGCCCCAAGAATCTGGTTGCTCTCGGCGTCAACGATGGCCTTCATGAAGCCGCGACTTTCATCAACTTCGAGCGCGCGGGCAACATATGTCAAGGGCATTTTGGCGACGCGAATTTTTTTGGTTTGCGAGCGCGCCTGCGCCTCCGTTATGCCCACGCGCCCAAGCTGCGGGTCGATGAAAACCGTGTAGGGCACGAGGCGATTCTCGGTTGTGGCGCTTCCCTTCTCGATCAGATTCGTGCGCAGAATCCGGAAATCGTCGTACGAGATGTGCGTGAACGCCGGAGGACCCTTTATGTCCCCCAGCGCGTAGATGCCCTCCACGTTAGTCTCCAGTTTTTCGTTCACCTTAATGAAGCCGCGCTCGTCTGTCGCAATTCCAGCAGCGCTGACATTCAGACTGTCCGTGTTGGGCGTGCGGCCCGTGGCTGTCAACAGGTGCGAGCCTTGAAGCGTACGCGGTTCCTTACCGGCACGAAGTGTGAGCTGAATTTGTCCGCCAGATTTAACGACGCGTTCGGACTTGGTGTTCAGCAGTACTTCGACCCCATCTTGCTTTAGGATGGCCAGCACCTCTTCGGCAACGTCCGCATCCTCGCCGACCAATAATTGCTCCCGGGAATGCACAATAGTCACGCGGCTGCCGAGCCGCCGGAACAGTTGCCCAAACTCCAGTCCAACGTAACCGCCGCCGAGCACGAGCAAATGTTCGGGAACAGAGTCCAGTTCCATGATTGAAGTGCTGTCGAGAAATGGCACATCCTTGAGGCCCTCTAACCTAGGCACCGATGGCCGCGCCCCGGCATTGATGAAAATGCGATCCGCGGAAAGTGTGCGTTGAGCTCCGTCCGTCATGCGCACGCTCACAGTTTTAGGGCCAGTGAAGCTCGCTTCCCCAAAGATCAGCTCGAGATTCGCTGTTTTTTCCAGGCGCTTTTGGCTGCCGTTGCGAAAACTATCGACAATTTCGCGCTTGCGCTGGCGCACCCGCTGCATATCGATGCGGATATCGCCGGTGTGCACACCGTAGTCCTTGCCGCGCCGAGCGAGGTACGCGACGCGGCCGCTCGCCACCATCGTCTTCGTGGGCGTGCAACCCTCATTGACGCAAGTGCCGCCAATGTGGCTTCGCTCGATGAGCGCCGTCCGCAGACCCGCCTTTGCCAGGGCGCCGCATAAAGGCGTGCCGCCCTGTCCAGAGCCGATCACGATCGCCTGGTAGTGATTAGGTGCAGTCATAGAACTCCTCGGGCGCTACATTACGAAAAGCTCGCGGATTGGGTGCGCGGTGTGTTGATTGGAAACAAGAGAAGCGGCTGCCCGCCTGCTCGCAGCCGCTAGGTCAAATTAGAATCGCGTGACGATGAACAGCGCGCCCGCAACCGCGACGATATCCTCGAGCACCGCGATGACAAAATCCGGAACCTTGAGCGCCCGCACCAGCCCGGTGCGCACCTGATAGCCTGCGAATGCTCCCGCCACGCCGCCGACCGCACCCAGGCATCCTCCGACAGCGGCAGATTGCCCGCCCGCAACCGCGACGGCCGCGCCCGAAAGTGCACCGAGAACGATCCGCGCAATCAAGGCCGGAGGCTTGGTGCGCGCGGGAGTCTTGGGAAGCTGATCCGCCACAAGCTCGACGGCCGCAAGAATCGTGAGGATCGCCACGGCAGCGGTCGACCCCATAAACGACAGTGAGGTCCCGTGAAGGTTGACCCAGCCGCGGTGCGCTGCCCAAGCAACCACAGCCGGCGCGGTCAGGGAGCGCAAGCCGGCAATAATGCCGATGCCGAACGCGAGAAACAAAACATGAGAGGGAGTCATGTGAGCAGAGCCTCTACTCGCTCGGCCCGTTTGTCAATCGAACACTTGGTTGACTTTCGCTTTTTATTCGCTATAATCGGACCCCGGTAGAGGAAACGGGAACGGCTGGCGGCTCCATTGCCTTTGGGCTCTCCCGGGCCGCCGGCCGTTTAAGAATCCCCGCTAAGTGCTTCGACCCCCCCCATTTCCGGAGCAGCGAAAAAGCCAAGTAATAGGGCGGACACACGCGCGCAGAGCCAGTTGCGGTGCAGCCTAGCCAAGCCCATACTCGGTGTATGGGCGTTCTCTTCCACCGCGGCTTCCGTTTGGCGTCCATCTGCGCACTCTCCCTTGCGGCCATGCCTGTCTCCGCGGATGAAATCCGCTTGAAAGACGGCAAGAAGCTGTACGGTGTGATCGTCGCGTACGAAGAAAACATGTTCAAGGTCAAAACTGACTTTGGATATGTGCTGGTCGAGAAGGACAAGATTGCTTCGATAATACCCAGCGCTCCCGCGGGCTCGGAAGCGCAGCCCGCTCCGAAAAATGGTGCAGACTCGTCCAAGACCAGCGCGAATGCACAGCCGAAAGCCGAGATCGCCGTTGCTTCCACCACGGACGTAACACCTTCTGCCGCCAATGCCAGCGCGAAGGCAATCATCCCGGGTGCAGGCAAGCGAGACAAAACCGACAAGACGGCGGGAAAGATCACCAGCACTGCGGTCAAGCCGGGCCTTCCCGCAAATGCGCCAACCGGCGAACCCGTTGCGCCGGCGTTAAAAGGTTCCCCCACCGCTGCTAACGCGGCCTTTCCCTCCGCAGCCTCGCAGCCTGCGCCGCCGAAAGAGCCTGAGGTTCCCGCTATCCGCGAGGATGTCCAGGGCAATCTCTACACGAACTACACGCACGGATTCCGGATGTACAAAGCGCCGAGCTGGCAGCTAATCGATGACGCGCGCAGCGCCCTTCCGAACGCGATTGTCGCCATGGGCACGTCCAACGAATCTTCGCTCATGGTGATAGGCCGCGAGAAAACAAAGGAGCCGCTGGACTCCGCGGCAGTATCGGTTGAAAGGCGGCTGCACGAGGTCTACGAAAATTATCAGCGCGCTTCGCAACGCAAAACGGTTGTCGGCGGATCGCCCGCCGTGGAGTTTCGCTATCGCGGCAAGGCCGATGAGCACGATTGGTCCGGCACGCTTGTAGTTATTAGCCGCTCCGGCGACATTTTCACCGTCCTCGGCATGACCTACGCGGACAGCGATTTGATCCAAATCCAGGAAAATGTGATTGCCAAGGCCATTGCCAGCCTCAGCTTCGACGTTCCCGAAACAAAAAAGTAAACTCCGGCAGTAAAAGCGTTTGAAAGTTAAAGGCGCGAGATTATTCCGAGCGTTCCACTACTTCACTCTCAACGTTTCCGCTCTTGCCTTTAGTCGGACGCGCCCGCGGAATGTTCCGGTGACTTGCGGTACTCGCGGATCAGCGCGATGAGCGCCTGTGCGGCGCGCGGCAGGCTGCGATCTCGCCGGTACACAAGCCCAAGTTCGCGAAACAGGTCGACCCCTTCCACGTTGAGCAGTTTCACTTCGCCGGCTTTCACCTGGTCCCGCGCAAAACTTTCGCTGATGAACGAAACGCCCGCATCCGCTCCCACAAAGCGTTTGATCATCCCGATGCTGGGCAGCTCCATGGTGACGTGAATCCGTGATCGATACGGCCTAAACAATTTGTCAAGCACCTGCCGCGTGAAGCCAGTACGCGGAAAAATGAGCGGCTGCGAAGCCACTTCCTCCAGCGTCAACTTCGAACGCTGCGCCAGGGGGTTGCGCGTGCTGACCATGAACCGCAACCGGTCGCGATGAATGTGGTGCACTTTCAAGTTCGGTGATTTCGTCGGCAAAGTAACTATGCCGACATCGATCGAGCCATCTTCGACGCGTTGCAAAATCTTGTGGCTGAAATTCCGGTAAATGCTAATGTGCACCAGCGGAAAGCGCCGCTGAAACTCCGCAAAAATATCCGGCAAAAGATACAAGCAGGTTGCTTCGTTGGCCCCGAACACCACCGGACCCTGCACGACGTTGCCGCGATCGGCAACCACTTGAACAGACTCGTCTCGCAGCCGTAGCAACTTCTCCGCGTACTCGAAAAGCACTTCCCCTGCCGGAGTCAGCTCCACGGATTTTGCAGAGCGATCCAGCAGCCGCGCATGATAAGCCTGCTCCAATTGCCGTATCTGCGCGCTCACCGCGGACTGCGAGCGAAACACTTTTTGCCCCGCGCGCGAAAAACTCTTCAGCTTGGCAACGTAGACAAATGTAGCAAGTTGGTCGAAATCCATAAGTAAATCGCTCGACGTGGATTATAGCGGAACCAATGCGTCGTGCGCGGTCGTAATCTCTTTCTAGGCATGCAGCGCTGCCTGTGAAATTGCCGGAAGCTCCGGCGCAACGAGCAGGGGCTGGCGCTGCTGCAAACGCTCCAGCACTGGCTTCCATGTGTCCGCGATCGTGCCCTGGAAATGCACGGGCTGCACGCGCACAAGCGGCAGCGCCCCTCTCTTCGACAACAAACGCGCCGCGCGTGGACTCGCGGTGAAATGATGGTGCGCTTCCAGAACGCGCCGTAGCCACAATTGCTCGTCAGATTCAATGTCCGCTAGCGCCACGAATTCGCGGTGCAGAACATCCTCAGCTTCGGCGCGCATTACGTACGCCAGTCCGCCCGTCATACCGGATCCAAAATTGAGTCCGAGCGGCCCGAGCACCAAGACCACTCCCCCGGTCATGTATTCGCATCCGTGCTGCCCGACGCCTTCGACAACCGCCAGCGCTCCGCTGTTCCGAACCCCAAAGCGCTCGCCAGCTCGCCCGGCAAGGAACAGTTGGCCAGAAGTCGCGCCATAAAGCACGGTGTTTCCCGCAAGCACATCTCCTCGACGCGAAGCCGCCGAGCCCGCGGAAATCGCAATTGTTCCGCCGGAGAGCCCTTTGCCCACGTAGTCGTTCGCTTCGCCGGATAATTTCAATGTCACACCGTCCGCCAGGAAAGCGCCGAAGCTTTGGCCCGCGGACCCCGTGAACGCCTGCGTAAACTCCTGATCGAGCCAGCGGTCCTGCGCCCGCCGCCGCATCAATTCCCCGCTCAGGCCTGTCCCCACGCTGCGATCCGAATTGTGAATCGGCTGTGGCTCGGCTTGCGGCACAATCGCGCTACTAAGGTGCAGCGAATCTTCCAGCGCAGCGGAGTGATCCGTTGGAACCTGCTGCGGCGCTACCCGCCGCGTTTCCGAAATTGGAACCACCAAGAACGCGTCCATTCCCGACCGCGTTCCCAATCGGTCATACCATCCGCGCAGTTCACTGAGTGACCGTACACCGAGTTGCGCCATCCGCTTGCGCACCTCTTCGGCCAGCGCCAGGAAGTACGCCACCACCATTTCCGGCTTGCCATTGAAACGCAGCCGCAATTTTTCGTCCTGTGTGGCAATTCCCACCGGGCAAGTGTTCAGATGACACTGTCGCGCCATCACGCAGCCAATCGCCAGCAGCGACGCCGTGCCGAAGCCAAACTCATCCGCACCAAGAATCGCCGCAATCAAAATGTCGCGAGAGAATTTCAGGCCTCCGTCCACGCGGAGAGAAAGGCGTGAACGGAGGCCCGCGCGAACCAGTGTGTCATGCGTTTCGCGCAAACCAATTTCCCACGGCAAGCCCGTGTTCTTGATCGAAGTAAGCGGCGAAGATCCCGTCCCGCCATTGTGCCCGCTGATTGTGATGACATCCGCTCCCGCTTTCGCCACGCCCGCGGCGATAATGCCTACGCCCGACCCGGACACCAGCTTCACGCCGATGCGCGCCTGCGGATTCACAGTGCGCAAATCGTGAATCAGCTGCGCCAAATCTTCGATGCTGTAAATATCATGGTGCGGAGGCGGAGAAATCAGCGGCGTCCCCGGCGTGGCGTGCCGAATGCGCGCGATATATTCCGTGACTTTGCGCGCCGGAAGCTGCCCGCCTTCCCCGGGCTTCGACCCTTGCGCCATTTTGATTTCAAGCTCCTGCGCGTGCACCAGGTAATCCGCGGTCACTCCGAATCGCCCGGAAGCCACCTGCTTGATCTTGTTCGCCGCGTTCGGCTCGCGCCGATATAGCGAAGGATCCTCGCCGCCCTCTCCCGTGTTGCTGCGCCCACCAAGCGAGTTCATCGCCAGGGCAAGCGTCCGATGCGCCTCCAGGCTTAGCGACCCCAGCGACATCGCTTGCGTGCTGAAGCGCCGCACAATCGAGTCGATAGTCTCAACTTCTTCCACCGCAACGGGAGGCGCCGGCACCGTCTCCAGCAGGTCGCGCAGGAACACCGTGCCCTGGCTCTCCGCCAGTTCCTCGAATGCGGCAAATTTCCCCGCCTCCGGCGCACGCACATGCGCGTGCATGCGCCGCACAATTTCCGGTGAATTAGCGTGAAGCTCCGCTCCTTTGCGGAACCGATACAAGCCCGCGTCCGTCAGTTCGGTAGAAGCGCCCGAAAACGCCGCGCGGTGCATGCGCAAATAGTCGCCGAGCAGGTCGTCCAAGCTCTTCTGGCCCGGAAAATCAGCAGCGTCCTCAAAAAATTCCACGCAGACCTCTTCCGACAGCCCGACAATCTCAAAAAGATGGCTGTTGCGATAGCTCGCCAGCGTCGAAACCCCCATCCTCGCCAGCACTTTGCGCAACCCTGCCACAATAGCGTCGCGCATTCGCTCCGTCCCGCCCGCCTCCAGCGATTCCGCGAACTGCTCGGCAAGATAGGGAACGACCGCGTTTGCGCCGGCAGCCACCAGCAACGCCACGTGATGCGTATCGAAAACCTGCGCCGATTCCACAATCAGCGGTACGTCCCATAATCCTTCGCGAACCATCGCCTTCCACACCGCCGCAGTCGCCAGCAGCGCCGGAAGGGCCGCGCGTTCGCTGCTGATGGCGCGATCCGAAAGGAGGAGAAGCCCCGGACGCACGCTGCCACTCAGAGGGGTAGTCAACTGAGCCAAACTGCAGCGAGCGCCCGGGACTTCGTTGGGGGCGGAAAAAGTAAAGTCAATGTTCTGTACGGGGCCGAACGTCGTAGAAAGCTCGGCGAGCTGCGCCGCGCTAATCAGCGGACTCGGCAGCACGATCCCGTTCTTCAGATGCACCGCAAGCGACATCACGTGTGATTCGCGCAGCGGATCGATCGGCGGATTGGTTACCTGCGCGAAACGTTGTTTGCAGTAGTCCCATAGCGTCCGCGGCAAATTTGAGAGAAACGCCGGCGGCGCGTCGTCCCCCATGCTCCAGTCCGCTTCTTTTCCTTGAACCAACGCCGAAAACAGAATTTTGAATTGGTCTTCAGTCCAGCCCGCCGCCGCAGCCATGCGCTCCGGACGCTCCACGCTTGCAGCCGCCGCAGCGCCCGAGACACTGAGCTGCCGTACGACCGGCAGCGAGCTGCGCGATTGCAGCGTAGCCAGCCTTTTCAGGATCTCCCGATAGCGAAAAACAGCTCCCGTCGCCGGATTCGCCAGGATCATTTCGCCAGGGCCGAGCCGCTGGCGCTCCGCGATGCGCGACTCCTCCAGATCGATAATGCCCACCTCGGATCCTGCAATAAGCAATCCATCGTGGGTCAGCGTGTAGCGCAGCGGTCGCAACCCGTTGCGATCCAGCTTCGCTCCAACAAACTGCCCGTCGGAGAAAACCAGCGCTGCCGGGCCATCCCACGGCTCGCCGTGCTCCGACAAGGACGCCAGCGCCGCCCGAACATCGCGCGAAAGCAGCGGATCATTTTCAAACGCAGGCGGCACCATCGAGAGCATCGCCGCGTCCGCGGAAAATCCTTCCAGCAGTTTCAACTCAAATCCATTGTCGAAGCTCGCCGAATCGCTGACGTTTTCCTCGAGAAGCTGCAGCCACGGGCCAGCGGTAAGCTTCGCCCGAACCTCCCGTTCTTTAGCGCGGAGCCAGCGGCGATTGGAAACAATCGTGTTGATTTCGCCGTTGTGCGCCACGTACCGGAACGGCTGCGCCAGATGCCACGACGGCTGCGTGTTGGTCGAATACCGCTGGTGAAAAACAGCAAAAGTCGTGGCGAAGGCTGGATCGCGTAAATCTTCGTAGAACTGCGGAAACTGCCACGGTGTCAGTAACCCCTTGTAAACCACCGTCTGCGAAGAAAGCGAGCAGATGTAACAGCGCGCTGGCAAAAGTGACTCGGCGCGTTTGCGCAGCACTGCCAGTCGCCATTCAAACCGGGCCGCCCCACGCGCCGGATGAAACAGCTCAACGAAGAACTGCCAGGTTTCCGGCATCGTCTCGAGCGCTAGCCGCCCCAGCGAATGGGTGTTCACCGGAACGCGTCGCCACCCCAGCACCCGCAGCCGCTCCACATCCGCAGCCGCTTCTATAGCAGCGCGAGCATCAGCCGCCGAGCCGGCAGGGAAAAAAGCAAAACCCAGCCCGAAGACCTCCGGAAGCGCGATCCCCTGCTCCTGCGCCTGTGCGCGAAAGAAAGCCTCCGGAATGGAGGTCAGCAGCCCCGCACCGTCTCCGCTGGCGCCATCCGCGTCGACACCGCCGCGGTGCGTCAAGCGCTCCAGCGCCGTCAATGCATGCTCAATGATGTCGTGATTCGGTGCGCCGCCAAGGCGAGCGATAAAGCCTGTTCCGCAGGCGTCGTGATCTGGGTGTCCCCAATTGGGGTGAGGGCACATGGTTGTTTATCGAACGCGGAGGGCCTGCTTGTACAACGCAGAATTTGCATTCGACAAATCGAATTTTGTGCGGCAGCCCTGCAGACGCTGGATTGTTAGAACTTTGTGACTTCCGAGAAGTGAAAATCGCGGACTTTCATCGCCGGAACGACCATCTCGAAAGCCTCCTCACCGGTTGCCCGGACCGCCGGTCCAAGCATCTCGACATTGCGCAGCATCTCCAGAATCGACTGGTTAAACCGGAAATTGCGCGCCGCCGAAGTCACCCGTCCCTTTTCCACCAAGAACAGCCCGTCCCGGGTCATTCCGGTCATGATTTTTTCGTAGGGATCGACTTCGCGGATGTACCACAGCCGCGTCACCAGCAGCCCCCGCTCGGTCGAAGCAATCATTTCCTCCAGCGATGACTTGCCGCCCGAAAAGACCAAGTTCATTGGCGCTTCGCCGTATTCGTTAGGCAGCATAAAGCCGTGGCCGGTTGGCTTCTTCCTTGCCAGTTTCGCGGAAGCCCGCGAATACACCAGGTTCTTAGGCACGCCGCAATCCACCAGCAGCACTCGCTGCCGCGGTATGCCTTCGCCATCGTAGGGAACGCCAAGCTGCAATGGATGGTAGACGTCGTCCACAATGCCGATGTTCTTGCCGAACACCTGCTTGCCCATGCGCTCGTTAAAGCAAGACCGCTTGTCCCGCACCGCCGTCGCCGCGAAGTCATAAAAGAGAAAGCCCACCAGGTCGAGCACGGCTGCCGGCTCCAGAATCACCGTGTACCGGCCCGGCGCAAGCTCGTGCGCGTCGGTGGCGCGATGCGCCTTATCGCTCGCGCGTTCCGCCAATCGCTGCGGATCGATGTCAGAGACGTCTGCAGCATTTTCCTTGGCCCAGCTTGCCGCCGAGCCTTCCTGCATGGTGATGGAAAACACCGCGTGCGTATCTCGGTACGCCGCAAACAGGCCGCGCGAATTCCCCATCGCGCTTTGCGACTGCGCGCTCGAGAAAATGCCCGCAGCCGTCTGGCCTTTTTTGATCGCCAGATCGCAAGTCTGCCGCACCGCACGCGCGCGATCTTCCGGCGTCAGTGCCGCGGTCCGCTTGATGAAACGGTTAACCTTGCGGTAGCGCTGCTTCCCGGGCATCGGCAGTAAATGTGGATTTTTCGGCTGGCTATGCGCCAAGGAAAGACACGCCTCGATGGCCGCACGTAGCGAATCTTCATCTGTCCGATTCGTCGTGGCTCGCGCGGTGCGCTGGTCCACCTGCGTTCGAACCGACACGTTCACCTTGTGCTCCGCCACATTTTGGTGAATGCCGTTATTGGCAAAGCGCGTCAGCGCGCTAATAGTTTCATCGACGTGTACTTCCGTCTCCGCAACGCCAATAGATTTAGCCAGCCGCAGCACCGTATCGACGATGCCCCGAAGATAGCGCTCCGGAAACAGTTGCTGCCTGGGGGCTGCAGCCGGGTTAGATTTACGCGCTGCGCTCATTGTTTGGAAAACGCCGTCCCAATCCGCACGTTGCGAAACCGCGAAGGCGAAGCCCCATGGCCAGTTCCCATGGTCTGCATCGGCTGGCCCTTCCCGCAATTCGGCGTGCCCCAAAGCGTCCAATGTTCGCGCTTGCAAATCGCGTCGCACGAATTCCAGAACTCCGTCGTAATTCCGCTGTAGCTCGGATTCTTCAACATCCGGCCGCGCTTTCCATCCTTGATCTCCCAGCTAATTTCCGTCGAAAACTGAAACTGATACCGCCGGTCATCGATGGACCACGAACGATTCGTCTCCATCAGAATCCCATCGTCAGTATCTGTTATCAGGTCATCGAATGACCACGTTCCCGGCAGCAGGCTCACATTAGTCATTCGAATGATCGGCAAACGATTCCAGCTTTCCGTGCGCATCGTTCCGGAAGAGCGATTGAGCCCGATGAGGTGCGCCGTCTCGCGATTGGAAAGATACCCACGGAACTGCCCAGCCTTGATGATGTCGGTACACTGCGCTGGCACGCCCTCATCATCGTACGCGAATGTCCCTAGCCCCTGTCCGTGATCGAGCCGCGCGTCGGCAACCACGTTCACAATGTCGGACGCGTAGCGAAGTTTGTTGAGCTTATCCAAGGTAAGAAAACTCGTGCCCGCGAAATTCGCTTCCTGCCCCAGCACACGATCCAGCTCAATCGGATGCCCCACCGATTCATGAATCTGCAAACCCAACTGGCTTCCGCCCAAAATCAGCGTCCCCGTTTTTTGCGGGCACTGCGCCGCCGCATGCAATGCCACCGCTTCTTCGGCAATCAGCGGCGCATGTTTCAGTAAATCGAGCGACTCCACCAGCTCATACCCTTGCAACGCATGCTGTCCGCCAAAACTGTTCGGGTACGACCGCTTCTGGATTTCGTCGCCCTGAAATGAAGTGGCCACAATCCCGCAGCCGGTAATCACTTTTCTCTGGTGAATGCGCGAACCGATACTCGAGGCAAACCACGAATCAATCTTCCGAAACTGCATGTCCGTCTCGGTGAGCGTCACGCCTTTAACGCGTCGCATTTCTGCGTCCGCCGCAAGCAGCAACGCCAATTGCGTTTCCAACGGAATTTCGAACGGGTCCTTTCGAAACGGGCTCTGCCAGCTATCGACGTACGCATCTTCCGGCGCCATCACCACGTCTTCGCGCTTCGCTAGCGCCGAAGCCTTCGCGATCGACAGCGCCTGCGCCGCGCACGCCGCCACACCATCCCGCGTCAACCGGTCCGTGGAAGCAAATCCCCAAGCGCCATTCGCCAGTACGCGAATTCCAATTCCAATCGACTCCGACTGCGCCAGCGTCCCAACTTCCCCGTTCTTTGTGGTCAAGTCGCGCTGCCGCAAGTGCATCACGCGCACGTCCGCGTAAGAAGCTCCTCGGATTTTTGCAGTGTCGAGCGCTGCGGTGGCCAGATCGTACATGCGGAAGAAAGAGGCTCCAGAATCTCTAGTTGTCACCCTTCGCAGGTGGCACGTCTATGATGTCATCGAGCACGAATTGGTGTCCATCCCAGCGATAACCGAATTCTCGCTCGCCCCCTTCGGCGCAATTGTTACATGCGTTTTCATCCGTATAGACGGGATAAATCTCCAGCAGCCGACCGTTTCTGATCTCCAGCCTTATGTGTCCCCGTAAGCCTCCATAAAGATTTTGACGGCCCTTAAACTGTTTTCGTTCTCCTTCGATTGGGAGCGCGATGATCTGGTCGTCTGGCATCATCTTCAGAACACCAAAAAAGTCCACGCCTGCCGTGCCTGACATACACGTAAATCCCTCATAAACAGCCTCCTCCTGCCCGTCGCCATCGAGGTCCGCGTATTGAAATGGCGGAAGGCTTCGAATCGGTTTCTGTCCCTCGCCGCACTCAGTCTCGAGATCGGTCAAGTCGGGCTGCACTTCGCCGTAGTGCGCGCTGAGAAACTCCGTCAGATTGGCCGCGCGAATACCTTTGCCCTCCTCCGCTGGTTCCCTTTTTCCTTCAGTTTGCGTTGCGGCAGTTTGCGATGTTGCGCCTGGAAAGTGTTTCTTCCGTTCACCAGCGCATTTGGTTGCGTCGACCGTCAAGTCTGAACCGGAAGCACTCGCGAACCCGCAGGGGACCTGAAGCTCAACCGTGAATTTCAGCCACTCAATGGACGCGAAGTCACCGTCACCAGCGGATGCAGTCACGCGCGAGTCCAAGACTCTTAGCCGCCCTTAGCAACAGACCACCTCCGGAGAGCGTGACCTGCGTCCTGCGATTCCCTATCGAACTCCTCTAGGGTCTTTTTCTCTGACGGCGGATGCGACATGACGGCCAATTCGACCAGGTTTGCCGCTCGCTTGAATTGCTCCTCGTTCAGAACAAAGTTGAAGTCCCTCGGCGAATACTCAACCGCTTCACGCGCGCTCGTTCCGTATGATGTGTCAAGATCCCGAACATTGTAGAAACGATAGGGAGGAGTGACAACCCAGATGTATTCGCGTTGTCCCGTTCCGTCCTGCGCTTCAGGAATAACTTCAATCGTCCACCCGGACTGAGCAGTCTTAGGATTTAAACGGAACAACAGTTTCTCGCTGAATTTCCGCTCGAATGTTTGCCCTGAAGAGACCTCGCCGGCATACGAGAGGCGAACGCATCGTGCTTCACCGAAAGGACTATCCACTGTTCCGCAGCCGGTTTGTTGGGCGGGAGGCGCCTGGAAGAGGTCTGCTCCTAAGACGGGAAGAACAAACGTGATCAGGAGCAGCGCTACGCTCCTCAGACTGAGTAGCTGCAACCTCGCCGTGGAAGAGCGTTGCATTGTTGTTCGCCAAACAGTCTGGGTAAAAAATCCTGCGAATTAGGTGCCTTCTTGCCAGGAGGCGAGATAGCGCTCTTGCTCCGGTGTGAGTTTATCCAGCTTGTGGCCCATGGATTCGAGCTTCAGCCGCGCGATTTCGCGGTCGAGGTGTTCCGGCACGACGTACACTTGCGGTTTCAGCGTCTTGTAATTTTTCAACAGATATTCCGCTGAGAGAGCTTGGTTCGCAAAGCTCATGTCCATCACCGCGGCCGGATGGCCTTCCGCCGTGGCCAAATTCACCAGGCGGCCTTCGCCCAGCAAATACACTTTGCGTCCGCCCTTTAGCACATATTCATCAACCAGCGGCCGCACTTCCCTCTTGCCGCTGGACAATTTCTCCAACGCAGGAATATCAATTTCCACGTTGAAATGGCCCGAGTTGCAAACCACTGCGCCACTCTTCAGCACTTCAAAATGCTCGGCGCGAATCACGCTCTTGTTCCCAGTCACGGTGATGAAAACGTCGCCTTCTTTTGCGGCATCCGCCATCGGCATCACGCGGAAGCCATCCATCGCTGCCTCGATGCCCTTGGTCGGATCAATTTCCGTTATGATGACGTCCGCGCCGTGCCCCTTCGCGCGCATCGCGATGCCGCGCCCGCACCAGCCGTACCCCGCAACCACTACCTTCAGCCCGGCGAGCAGGAGATTTGTAGCGCGAATCACTCCGTCCAGCGTCGACTGCCCCGTGCCGTAGCGATTGTCGAAGAAATGTTTAGTCTGCGCGTCGTTCACCGCGATAATCGGATACTTCAGCGTGCCATCCTTGGCCATCGCGCGCAGCCGAATCACGCCCGTGGTCGTCTCTTCCGTGCCAGCAATGACATTCGGCACTAGGTCGGTGCGCTTGGTCAGCAGCATGGTCACCAAGTCCGCGCCATCGTCCATGGTGAACTGCGGTTTGTGCTCCAGCGCCGCGCTCAGGTGCGAGTAGTAAGTCTGATTGTCCTCGCCCTTGATGGCGTAAGTGGGAATATTGAAATCGCGGTTCAGCGAAGCCGCCACTTCATCCTGCGTGGAAAGCGGATTCGACGCGCACAGAACTACTTCCGCGCCTCCGTCACGCAAGGTAATCGCCAGGTTTGCAGTTTCGCTCGTCACGTGCAGGCAAGCCGAAGCGCGCAATCCCTTTAGCGGCTGCTCCTTCGCAAAACGCTTGCGAATGATCTCAAGCACGGGCATCTGCTGCGCCGCCCATTCGATTTTGCGCTTGCCGGCATCCGCCAGCGAAATATCCTTTACATCGCCTTTTTTCATTTCCGCGATAGCCAAAGTGATGCTCCTAAAATTTGAGATTCCTAACGTCAACGCTGAAACGGCGATTTGTGTCGGCTATGTCGAAATTATGCGAGGCTCTACGCTCGCGCGCCCACTTCGATGCCCGCGCTGGAGCTCGCACCCAAGCCCGCGGCTTTGCGCAGAGCGGCAGCGCGATCCGTGCGCTCCCACGTGAAGCCCGGGCCGCTGCGCCCAAAATGCCCGTACGCCGCGGTGGGCTTGTAAATCGGGCGGCGCAAATCCAGCGCCTCGATAATTCCCTTCGGCGTCAGCGGAAAATTCTCACGTACTAGCGCGGTAATGCGCTCTTCCGGAACGTTCTCCGTGCCAAACCCATCGACCATCACGGAAACCGGCTCCGCCACTCCAATCGCATAGGCTAGCTGCAGTTCCGCCTTGCGCGCCAAACCCGCAGACACAATATTCTTCGCGATGTACCGCGCCATGTAGCAAGCCGAGCGGTCCACCTTGGAAGGATCCTTGCCGGAAAACGCGCCGCCGCCATGACGGCTGTAGCCGCCGTAGCTGTCCACGATGATTTTGCGCCCCGTCAATCCCGCGTCGCCCATGGGCCCGCCAATGACAAAGCGTCCCGTAGGATTGATGTGGTACTTCGTGTTGCGATCGAGCATGGATGCAGGCACGATCGGGCGAATGACGAGCTCCATGACCGCTTCGTGCAGATTCGCCGTGGAAACCTTCTCATCGTGCTGCGTCGAAATCACCACGGTGTCCACGCGCACCGGACGTCCATTGCGGTATTCGACTGTGACTTGGGATTTTCCGTCGGGACGAAGGAAACCAACTTTCTTGGACTTGCGAACTTCGGAGAGGCGCTGCGTAAGGCGGTGGGCCAGTTGGATGGGCATGGGCATTAGTTCGTCGGTTTCGTCGCAAGCGAAACCAAACATCAACCCTTGGTCACCCGCCCCGCCGGTATCTACGCCCATGGCGATGTCCGGCGACTGGCGCTTCACGGTGCACATGACCGCGCATGTATAACCGTCGTAGCCGTAAGTCGCGTCGTCATAGCCGACGCCGCGAATCGTGTCGCGCACCAAGTCGTCGTAATCCACGTGCGCG
>JGI12635J13318_1000126_pt1 | contig 18457 bp, 14 predicted proteins | sample BlaSpr_A8_OM2_M2_FD_13318 | JGI IMG/M metagenome (IMG submission 13318) | reverse complement strand
TGGAAAAGTGAGACCTCCGCGGGCTTGGCGGCCGCGGCTATCGGCGGCAGCGTAGGCGCGACGGTCCGCACGCTCGTAGGCATCTCATGGCCAAGATCCTCGAGAATCTCTCTGGCTGTGGAATAGCGCTGGTCGCGATCGATTTCCAGGCACTTCATAACCACATCGCTGATCGCCTTTGGAATCGTGGCATCTACTTCCGCCGGAGGCGGAGGCCGCTCCTGGGTGCGTTTCAGAAGGGTAGCTAGAGATGTGTCCGCCTTGTACGGAGAAATGCCGGTCAGCATTTCATAAAAAATTATGCCCAGAGCAAACAGATCTGAGCGCGCGTCGACCTTGATGCCCTTGGCCTGCTCGGGCGACATATATTCCGGCGTGCCCATCAATACGCCCGTCTGTGTCATGCCCGGTGTTTCGAGGGAATGCGCAATGCCAAAGTCCATCACGTAAACGCGGTCTTTCCCGTCCAGCATGATGTTTTGAGGTTTCAGGTCGCGATGAACGACACCGGCAGCGTGGGCAGATTCCAGTGCGCGGCAAATCTGGGCGATAACCCGTACCGTCTCGTCCGGCGGAAGTTTTCCTCTTTCACGGAGCACGGCGCGAAGATCGCGGCCTTCCACGAACTCCATGGTGATGAACTTGAAGCCCTTGGCCTGTCCCAAATCGAAGATGCGAATGACGTTGCGATGCGTAACTTCGCGAGCGAGGATCAACTCCTGTTTGAAGCGGCGGAGGATTTCCGGATTGCTGGCGAGGTCAGGGCGGATCAGCTTCAGAGCAACGAGGCGTCCGAGTTCTGTGTCGCGCGCCTTATAAACGGCGCCCATTCCGCCCTGCCCGAGCAATTCGAGAATCTCGTAACGTTCAGCCAAAAACATTCCTACAAGCTCTTCACTCTGGGCGTAGGGGGCGCCGGGCGGCGGAGTGACGGCGACCGACCATGCGGAAGTGCCGTGGGGCGTGGTTTCTGCGGCCGGGCTGCCGCCGGAGACGGTTGCGCCGAGCGTTTGGTCGTTCAACGGCAGGGGTGTGCTGCACTTCGTACAGCTGGCGGCGGTGGGCGGGTTCTCCGCCTGACAAAGAGGGCATTGCATGGGCGGGCAGTCTGGCGCACCAAGTACTCCTCATTATGTGATTTCGTCGTGGAAATGCAAGCAGAGTTGAAGACAACTCTGGAAGCCGGACTGGCGAAAGCCACCAAGGCGGGCGAAAGGGTTAACCGACTCTCGCCAAATGATATCGCCGTTGCCACTCGCCAGGGAGCATGCGCAGAACGCGCTGCAGAGCGGCGGCTTGCGAGGGAGTGTCGGCGAGGGTGAAGGCTTCGCGGCGGGCTTGCTCGAGGAGTTCGCGGTCGCGGAGCGGGTTGGCGATGTGGAAACCAAAGGCGCCGGACTGGCGGGTGCCGAAGAATTCGCCGGGGCCGCGAAGCTGGAGATCGGTTTCGGCGATTTCAAAGCCGTTGGAGGTGCGCACCATGGTTTCGAGGCGGGCGCGGGCTTCGTCGGTCATGCGCACAGGGCCGACAAGGACGCAGTGGGATTTCTGCGCGCCGCGGCCGATGCGTCCGCGAAGCTGATGAAGCTGCGAGAGGCCGAAGCGCTCGGCGTGCTCGATGACCATGACCGTGGCGTTGGGGACATCGACGCCGACTTCGACGACGGTGGTGGCGACGAGAATTTGCACTTCGTTTTTGCGGAAGCGCTGCATGACTTCGTCTTTTTCTTCGCTGGACAAGCGGCCATGCAGGAGGCCGAGGCGCAGCTTGGGAAAAACTTCGCGGGACAGGCGCTCGTATTCTTCGATGGCGGCTTTCAGCTCGAGTTTTGATTCTTCGATGACGGGATAAACGATGTAGGCCTGGTGGCCGGCTTCGACTTCGCGGCGGATGCTGCCCCAGACACCGGGGAGATGCGGCTCGGAAGTGAGGTGTGTTTCGATGGGCGTGCGACCCGGGGGCAGCTCATCGAGGATGGAGACGTCGAGATCGCCGTAAAGGGTGAGAGAAAGCGTGCGCGGGATAGGCGTGGCGGTGAGAACGAGAACGTGAGGCGCGTGGCCGTGGGCGGCGGCTTTGTCCATCAGGCGTTTGCGCTGGAGAACACCGAAGCGGTGCTGTTCGTCGATGGCGACGAAGCCGAGGCGTGCGAACTGAACATTGTCTTCGATGAGGGCGTGCGTGCCGATGACGAGCTGCGCCTCGCCGGAGCGGATGCGTTCGAGGGCGGCAGATTTTTCGGCGGACTTCAGGCCGCTGATGAGGAGCTCGACGCGATAGCCGCCGCGTTCGAGGATGCGCCGCGCGGAAAGAAAATGCTGCACGGCGAGAATTTCCGTGGGGGCCATCAGAGCGGCCTGGCAGCCGTTTTCGATGGCGATGACCGCGGCTTGCAGGGCAACGATGGTTTTGCCGCTGCCGACATCGCCTTGGAGCAGGCGGTTCATGGGCGCGGGCTTTTCGAGGTCGGCGGCGATTTCCGCGAGGACGCGTTTCTGCGCGGCGGTGGGCTTGAAGGGCAGAATGCGTTTAAGCGCTTCTCGAATGTTTTCTTCGCGTAGGCGGAAGGCGATGGCGTTTTCCTTGCGGGCGGCGCGGCGGTCGAGCGCGAGACTGAGCTGATAGAGAAAGAATTCCTCGAAGATGAGGCGCTGCTGGGCTGGGGAGCGAAATTCGTTCAGAGCTTCGACAGATTCTTCGGGGGCGGGAAAATGCGTTTGTGCCAGGGCTTGAAAGCACGATGGATAGCCGAAACGGGCGCGCAGGTCTTCGGGCAAAACGTCGGGCATCCGCGGGTCGAGAGTTTGCAGCGCGGTATAGATGGTGCGACGAATGGAGCGCGAGCCGAACGTGCCGATGGCTTCGTAGATCGGAACGATGCGGCCGACTTCGCTGGAGTCGATTTCTTCTTGAGTAGCGGATTTGTCGGCTTCGTGCGCTGCAGCGGAATGATCGAGGCTGCTGAGGAGCTCGATTTGCGGATTGACCATTTCGATGCGCGCTGGACGCATTTTGTCGACCTCGGCTTTGCCGTGGAGGACGAGGAGCTGTCCTTGCTTGAGGCGGCCTTCCAGGTAGCCACCGTGAAAAAATTTGCAGGGGAGCTGGCCGGTGGGATCCTGCACGAGAAGATGATAGATGGCGTCGCGTCCGCGCATGGTGCGCACAGCCTGGCCACTCATGACGCGGGCGCGAATGGTGTAGACGGCGTCGGGCTTGATGTCGCGGATGTTGGAGAAGTGGATGCGGTCTTCGTAACGAAACGGCAAATAGTGAAGGAGATCGTCGACCGTGTAGATGCCGCGTTTGGCGAGAAGTTCGGCGCGCTGCGGTCCGACGCCTTTGATCATGCGGACTTCCGTGGTTAGGGACAGAGACATCGACAGGTCTTTTATACCATTGTCGATCGAAGGTATCTTGGGAACGGCCGCCCAATAGATTTGAATCGCGCCGAGATGGGGCGCAGCAGGCGTGCCTGCCGCAGGCGGGCTGCGCCCCTGCGATGTGGGTTACTTGCGTCGGCGGGACGCGTATCTATAAAGTGGGTAATTGTGTCCCCGAAGTGCGGATCAGCAACGGCCTTTACCTCAAGATGAAATGCAATTGCGGAGGCTCCTGTGGCTGGTGAACGGCTGAGCGGGTCTGAGAAGCGCGCGCTGCTGCTGTGGGTAGCTCTCGGAATCATCGGAACAATTTTCGGTTACAAATATTTCTTCCGGGCGTTTCCGGAAGCTTCGGTGGATTTTCGCGTCACACGTGGGGAGGCGCTGAAACGGGCGCAAAGCTTTGTGGCGGGGCTCGGCGAAAACGTGAGCGGCTACCGGTCGGCGATTGTGTTTAGCGTTGACGACGATTCGAAAACGTATCTCGAACGCGAGTTGGGATTGCAGCAAGCGAACCAACTGATGTCGTCGCAACTGCACGTTTGGTATTGGGATGTGCGATTTTTCCGTCCACTGCAGGAAGAGGAATTTTACGTGCGGGTGAGCCCGGCGGGAAACATTGTCGGGTATACGCACAAGATTGAAGAGGCACGCCCCGGGGCGACGCTGGACCGCGCGACGGCGCAGGATCGTGCGCAGAATTTTCTAGTATCGAAACTTGGAGTCGATCCGAACCAATGGGATTTCCTACCTGAGGAAGTGAACTCGATCAAGCGGCCGAACCGCACCGACTGGTCGTTCACTTGGGAAAAGCACGCATTTCGGGCGAAGGACGCGCCTTACCGATTGACGGTGGCGCTGGAAGGGGAGCGCATCGGCGGCTCGCGGGAATATTTGCGGGTGCCGGAGGCGTGGGAGCGGAGTTTTCAGCGGTTGCGCTCGGCGAATGACACGCTGGCTCTGGTGTTCACGGTTCCCTACATATTGCTCCTTGGAGTTGCGGTGTGGCTGGCGTTCAAGCTGACGAGCGCCGGGCAGTCCTCGTGGCGTGGAGCGATTGTGCTGGGATTTCTCGTGGCGGGATTGCTGTTTTTGCAGAACCTGAATGACTGGCCGCTGTGGAGCGCGAGCTATAACACGAATGCTTCCTACACTGGCTTCCTTCTGGCGAAGATTGGGACCGCGGCGCTGGTTTCGTTGCTGACGGCGCTCACCGTGACTCTGGTGCTGCCCGCGGCGGAACCGCTGTACCGGGCTTCGCAACCGCAGCGATTGCAGCTTTCGAAAGCTTTTACACTTCGCGGATTGCGAACGAAAGAATTTTTTTCGGCGGCGGTGGTGGGACTGTCCATGGCGGCCGCGCACATTGGATATGTCGTGGTGTTTTATGTAGTGGCTCAACGTTATTTCGGAGCGTGGGCACCGCAGGAGATCAATTATCAGGATTCGGTGAACACGCTGTTTCCGTGGCTTGCGGGAGCAGCGATCGGTTTGCTGGCCTCGACGAACGAAGAGTTTACGTTTCGTTTGTTTGCCATTCCATTTTTTCAGCGGCTGACCGGTTCGCGATGGATTGCGGTGGTGCTGCCGGCGTTCATGTGGAGCTTTCTGCACAGCAATTATCCGCAGGAGCCGCCGTATATCCGCGGAATTGAAATTGGGATCTTTGGCATCATCGCGGGACTGGTGATGTTGCGATGGGGAATCCTGGCGACGCTGATTTGGCATTACACCGTGGATGCCTCATTGGTTGGGTTGCTGCTGATTCGATCGAACAGCTTGTATTTCAAGATTTCGGGCATAGTGGTGGGATTAGCAGCGGCGGCCCCGCTGCTGTTTGCGGGGATTTCGTATTTGTCGCGAGGAAGATTTGAGCCTGATGAAGATTTACAGAACCAGGCGGCGCCGGCTCCCGAGATAAGTCTGGCCACTGCGCGGGAAGAAATTGCCACGAGGGCTTTGACGCGTAGATATGACGCGCTGTCTCCGGCGATGCTGGCGTTCTTGGCAGTATGCCTGGTGGCGGGCGGGTCGTTGGCTTGGAAGCTGAAACCGGAATCGATCGGCGACTATTTAAGACTTTCCGTGAACGGGCGTTCGGCACGTGCGCATGCGGATGCAATTTTTCGGCAATGCGGGTTGCAGCCGCACAGCTACTTGCATGCGACCTTGCTGGTAAACGTAACCGATCCGGTGACGAACGAATTTTTGCGGGAGCGCGTGGGCGTTGCGCGCCTGAACGACATTCTTGCCACCCAGGTACCCGGAGCGCTGTGGCGGGTGCGGTATTTTCGAGATTCGCAGCCGGAGGAATACGCGGTGGTGCTGAAGCCGGATGGGTCGCTGCACGCGGTGCGGCACACGCTGGCGGACGAGGCGCCCGGCGCTTCACTCAGTAAAGAAGAAGCAGTGGGGCGGGCGGAGAAATTTTTGCGCGAGGAGAAGAAGATTGACTTGAGCCAGTGGTCGCTGGTGGAGTCGACTTCGGACAAGCGACCGCATCGGATCGATCACACTTTGACTTGGCAACAGAATACGCCGCTCGATGGCGGCGCGCCGAGTTCTCCTGCCGTTGCAAAGGCGAATACCGCGGACCACGCCTTCGCGAGAATGGAAGTGGTGGTGCTCGGGGACGAGGTCACTAATTTTCGGACGTACATCAAGATCCCGGATGAGTGGCGGCGGAAGCACGAAGAGTTAACGCTGGCGAAGATCGTGTTTGGGTACGCGATACCGATCTTGGTGGTGGCTGGATTTGCGATTACCGCGCTGATCGTTTTCTTGAAGAACTTGCGTTCCGAGGTGGGGCGCACGATTCCGTGGAAGCGGCTGACGCGTTGGGCGCTGTGGGGGCTTGCGGGGTACGTGCTGGCGATCACTTTCGGTGATTTCGTACAAAACGCTCTGGGCAACTATAGGACTGCGATCCCATTCAAGGTGATGATCGGCGTTACGGCGATCAGCGCGCTGCTGGGAATATTGTTTTCCTTTGGATTCCTGGCGCTGCTGTTCGGGGCGGCTTGGTATTACGGGAAGCAAGCCTTCGGCGAAGAGCGGATACCGGAATGGACAGGCATGCCGGGAGCGTACTACCGGGACGCGGTGTTTATCGGACTGGGTGGAATAGCGGGCTGCGTAGGACTGGATGCAATTTCGAAATGGGTCTACCAACATTTGCCTGGGGTGCAGGGGGTGGCTGCAGCAGCTTTCGGCGCGAATCTGGACGCTGTGTTCCCAGCGGCGGCGATTCTCGGGTCTGGAGTACGCAGCGGACTGACGCTGACGGCGCTGGTGTGCATAACCGCGGGGTTCATCGTAAGCATGATTCGGCCAAAGTGGCTGCGTATTTCCGTTTTCGTGCTTGCCGTGTTTGCGCTTGGCGGATTTTCGGCAAACTGGCATGACCCAATAGACGTTGCCAAGAAGATGGTCATCGCGGCGGTGTGGATCGGGGTTATTGACGTTGCCGTGCGGCACGTGATCCGCTTCAACGTGCTGGGATATTTTCTTATTTTTGCTGGAATCGCGCTGCTTGCGGGGGCTGGAGAAATGCTGCGGCATCCCGACTATTTTTACCGGGCAAACGGCTACGGGATTTTGGCGGCGTTAATGGTGTTGTTTGGGTGGCCTTTGGTAGCTTGGCGTCAGCGTGACAAAGAAAGTGCTTAACGCCCACCTCCACGCGCCCGCGATCAGGGATGCCTGGGTGAACAAAACCGCCGCAGCTCCAAAAACTGCCGATGCGACAACCGCTTAGCGTCTAAGTTTAGAAACAAATAGTGTGCGGCATACGTTAGGAAGGGAAGAGGTAGCTGCTCACCCATTCGGGGAAGTTGCGTCCAAATTGGGTGGTTCGCTCTGGCCAAGGTTGCATTCAAGTGCTATAAACCTGGGCTAAGGTGCTAAGGCTAACGCCATAACACCGGAAACTGCGAATAGAAAGCGAATATGCCGCTTCCTCGATTGGCTTTGGCAAGCGTTACATTCCGGGCTACAGATACGGACGCCATGGCCACGGTGGCTTCATTGCCCCAGGTTGACGAGCGCTGCATAGTCGCGGAAGCGCAGACGGGGAACCGCGCTGCGTTCGAGGAATTGGTGCGCCGGTATGACCGGGACGTGCTGCGGCTGGCGCTGAATTTGATGAAGCGTCCCGAGGACGCGAGGGACGTTTACCAAGAAGCTTTCCTTAAGGTTTATCGCAATCTCCATCGCTTCCGCTTCGAGTGCAGCTTCTATACCTGGCTGTACCGCATCGTCACAAATGTTTGCCTGGATCATTTGCGCCGGCGTCAAGCGCGTCCTGAGGATCAGGCCCCCGAAACGAACGCCGGCCATGCAGATGAAGGGATTACCGACTTTTTCGAGCGGCAGCGGGAACATCGGCCAACGCTGGACCCGGAACGGCGGCTGTTTGGGAAAGAGATTCAGTCGCGGATTGCGTTGGCGATGGAGCGGCTTTCGCCTCGCGAGCGTGTCGTTTTTGAGATGAAACATTATCAGGGTCTCAAACTGCGGGCGATCGGCGACGCGCTGGGCACGACAGAAGAGACGGTGAAAAATTCGCTGTTCCGGGCTACTCGCAAGCTGCGCACGCAGCTGGGAGGGCTCCGATGAGCGCGAACCGGCTGACGCGCTGCGGGGACATCGCTCCTCTGCTGGTGTTTTATGCTTGCAATGAAGTAGAGCCGCAGGAACGCGAACAGATCGATGCGCACCTGACGGGCTGCGCTTCTTGCGCCGCACAGCTGCGCGAAGAACAGGAAATGCAGAGCGCGCTGATTAGCGCGTTCCAACCCGCCGATCAGCTTGATCCCTCCGGAGCTCTCCTCGCACAGTGCCGCAGTGAACTTTCTGAATTGCTGGATGATCTGTCGGCGCCACCCTTGCGCGAGCAGTGGAGCCCGTTTGGGTGGGCGAGGCGATGGATGGCTCTGCGGCCGGCTTGGAGCGCGGCGGGGCTGGTGCTGCTGGGACTGGCGGTGGGGACGCAGGTGGCCTTGTGGATTCCGGGGCGGGATGGCAACTTCGGCGTCGGCCAAGCGGTGAACGTGAAAGCAGCGGCACCGCTGACGAATGAAGATCTGTCGAAAATGGCCGTGGCGGGAGTGAATTTTGCGCCGGCGGCCGATCCCTCAGGCACGGTACACCTGCAAGTGCGCACCGAGCAGCCTATTGTGTTGAGCGGAAGCGTGGATGACGCGGACGTGCGGCGCGTCCTTACCTACGTGGTGATGAACGGAGAGCAATTTGATCCGGGCGTGCGATTGGATTGCCTGGATGTGCTGAAAACGCGCACGGGCGATAAGGAAGTTCGCCATGCATTGCTGGCCGCGGCGCGCAGAGACCAGAATGCTGCCGTGCGCATGAAGGCGCTGGAAGCGCTACGCGATTCTGCCGCGGACGATGCAGTTCGCGATACTTTGCTGGAAGCGCTGCAGCACGACGCGAACCCGGGTGTACGCGTGGAGGCGGTGAACCTGCTGGTGCGCTCGCTGGAAGGCGAAGCGTCTGGCGAGCCTCCAGCCCCGGGAGCTGCGCCAGAGATTGCGGGGAGCCAAATTCCTCCTGATCCTTCGGTGGATCGCGTGATTCGCGCACTTGCAGGTTTGCAACACCGTGACCCGAGCCGCTATGTGCGGCTGCGCAGCGCGGCGGCGTTGCGGCAGATTGGTCCCCGAGAAGTTCAGTAAGGTTGTGTTCCGCAGCGACACGACGCAAGTCGCAGTACCAGTCAAGCTGGAAATGAAAAGAACAAGAATTCACTTTGCGCCCATGAAGTTTCGGAGGGTCTGTGCGGGAATCACGGTGCGCCTGTTATGTGCCGCGATGCTGCTGGCCCCGAGCATCGCCGCAGGCAGCCGGGAACCTACGGCGTCAGCATTAGAACTGACCAAGCCGGGCGAACCAACGCAGCCGCGCATTTCCGCGGATCGCACGGGATTTCTTCAGACATCGGATGGATTGACGCTGCGGCTCACTACCGACTTGGGTTCCGTGAAAATCGTTTCGCTTGAAAGCGGCTCCGCTCCGGTGGTCCGGTATGCGGTGCATATTGAAACGGACGCGCGCGCGCCACTGGCGCATCATCTACTGGACCATTATTCGCTGAGCGCCAAGACCACTCCCGCAGGAGTCGAGATCACTGGAAATTTGCCGCCGCAACTGGTGCGTCTGTCCGGCGCGCAATTCTGGGTGCAGTTCGAGATAGCGGTGCCGCGCAACTACAGCGTCGAGGTAAAGACGGAAGCAGGGGACATCGAGACGGAGGACATTGGGGGCATCGCCACCCTGGCGACACAGGGCGGCAACATACGCGCCGGACGCATCGGCAACTTGCGGAACGCAGCGTCTGAACGCCTGGTTGCGCGGCTGGAGACGGAAGGCGGCCACATCCAGGTGCAGGACGTTGCCGGAGACTTGAAGGCATTTACCGCCGGCGGGCACATCAACGCCGGGAACATCGCGGGCGACGCAGCGCTTCGCAGCGGCGGCGGACACATTCGCGCAGGCCAGATTGGCGGACGGGCGGATTTGCAGACCGACGGCGGGAACATCACGGTTGGTCAGGCCGGGGGCCTCGTAAGCGTGCGCACCGGCGGGGGACAGATTGATTTTGGAGAAGTGCGGGGTTCCGTTCGAGCGCAAACGGGCGGCGGCGGCATTCGCATTATGTATGTGTCTGGACCGATGGAGGTTGAATCCAGCGCTGGAAGCATTTGCTTGACGCGCGTGGCGGGAACGGTACGGGCGGCGACGGCGGGCGGGACGATTACGGCGTGGATCAATCCGGATGCACCTTCGTCCGGCGGCACAGTGCACTTGCCGGGATTGTCGCAACTAACTTCTGGAAATGGCGACATCATTGTGTTTCTGCCGCGCAACCTGGCTGCCGACATCGATGCGGTCGTAGAGTCCGGCGGAGAGCGGCGCATTGAAGCGGATCCAGCGCTGGCACTGCAAATTCAGAATCGCGGAAATGGGCCGGTGCGCGCGATAGGAGCGTTGAACGGCGGCGGGCCTCCGCTGAAGCTGCGCACGACGGCCGGAAAAATCCGGCTGCAGTTCCTGGATTCGGAGATTGCTTTGCGCCAGTCATTGATCCAAGAGCAAAAAGAGCGGCTGATGGATCGGTTGAACTCGGTGCACTTGACTTCAACGGGATTGGAGAAATCGCAATCGTGGAACGCTTCGGAGCTTGCGAGAGAGGCGGAGGACCGAGGCGACTGGATAGACCGCTGGCTGAATACGCTGGAGACGGCTTTCCTGGGCGGGATTCGCGAAGATCCCGATGAGTTGCAGAAACATCTGGTGTCGGCTCCACCCCCGGCGTATCCGGAAATCGCGCGGCGGGCCGGAGTGCAAGGGATTGTGCGGCTGCAAGTGCGCGCGACGAAGGATGGGCGCATCGAAGTCGACAAGATCCTTAACGGGTCGCCGACGCTGGCGGACGCCGCGATTGCGGCCGTGAAGCAGTGGCGGGTTAGGCCGTTTTCGACCGGGGGCAGGCCAGTGGACGTGATCTCGACGGTTACGTTTAATTTTCAACTGCACTAGGCTTTGAGCGCCGGCCGGGTGCCACAAACGAGTTTCGTTCTGTTCTTCGATTCTGGAATGTCGGTCCTCGAAGGAGGTAAAACGTTATGCACCGCCGGTCTGTTAGCTTTACCGCGCTGTTCATCTTGATGCTGGCCGCGGCTTCCGCTCCGGCTTGCCTGGGCATCACCAAAGAATTCAACCAAACTTATCCGCTGCAGCCCGGCGGCTCGTTTGAGCTGCAGAACGTCAACGGCACGGTGGATGTGCAAGGCTGGGACCGCGACACCATTGAGATTCACGCGGTGAAGACCGCGAAACACAGGGAGTCGGACCTAGAGCTTGTGTCGATAGACGTGGACGCCAGACCTGGCGTGGTTTCCGTGGCTACGCGGTACCCGCAGAATGAGGGAGTGGAAGTGGCCGTGGAATACACGGTGCGCGTGCCGCATTGCGCGCACGTGGAGCATCTGGGCACGGTGAACGGGACGCTGCGCGTGTCTGGCATCGAGAGGGTCGAAGATTTGAGAACGGTGAACGGAAATATTGACGTGTTCGACGCCGGCGGCTCGGTGCACGCCCACACCACTAATGGCAATGTACATCTGGAGCTTTTGCACGTTCAAGACAAGAACGGGGCGATTGCGGAAACGACGAATGGCTCTGTGTTGCTGGCGGTGCCCGCCGACACGCATGCCGATCTAGAGACGCGGTGTATGAATGGAAACTTTTTCTCGGAGTTGCCGGTGACTTTCGAGAGCACGCTGAAGCCGCGCGAGATGCACGGGAAACTGGGCCGGGGCGGGGCGCCGATCCGGTTGCACACGGTGAACGGAGGGATACGATTGGTGGCTTTGCGGTCGACGGTTTAGCGGGACGTGCGTCTAAGGAAGCAAGGAGTCACCAAGCTAAAGAGGAGAATCACAACGATGAGGAAAAATATTTTGTGGGTCAGTGCAGGCATGGCGACGCTCGCCATCGCGCTGCTTGCGTTGCCAAGCCGCTCGGCACCGCTTCAAGAGCAGGAGGACGCTTCGCCAGCGGTGAGGGTGGAGCGCGTTCCGAAAGTGCGTGAACTGAATCGAATTCAGATTGACGGGGACCGCGTGCTGCAAGACGTTGGGCGAGCGCTGGAGCAATCTGAGGGTGTTTTGGCGGATGTGGAGGCGCTGCCCTATCCGGAGATCGAACAGATCAGCGTTCTTGACGGTGAAGAAGGGCCGAGTTGGCTGGGCGTCGAGACGCATGAAGTGACAGCGGAGAATGCGAAGGAGTTGAAGCTTCCCGCGGAGCGCGGCGTGTTTGTGGCCGGGGTGACGAAGGATAGTCCCGCGGCGAAGGCCGGGCTGAAGGAGAAGGACGTCATCACCGAAGTCAATGGGCAGCGGGTGGAGGGCGCGGCGCAGTTCAGGAGAATGATTCACGAAATTCCCGCGGGACGCGCGGCGCAGCTTACGGTGTGGCGCGATGGACGCGTGCAAACGCTGAGCGCAACGCTTGGCAAAGCTGAGGAGCGCCACACTAAATGGATGGGTGCGACGCCGGGCGCCTTCGCGTTTCGCATGCCCGAAGTGCAGATTCCGGAGATGCCGTCGATTGATTTGGGCGAAGGAATGGGCATGCTGGCGGGCGGTCGTCCGCGGCTGGGCATTGATGCGGAGGACATTGGCGGGCAACTAGGTGCGTTCTTCGGCGCTCCGGACGGCGAAGGAGTCCTGGTGCGCAGCGTGAACAGCGGGTCCCCCGCGGAGAAGGCCGGGCTGAAGGCGGGAGATGTGATCACCAGTTTTAATGGCGAACGCGTGCGCAGCCTTGGCGACCTGCGGCAGAGGCTCGCATCGCAGAACGATGCTAAGACGGCGAAGATTGGCGTGCTGCGAAACAAGAGCGAGGTGACTCTTTCCGTGGAGTTGCCGGCTCGGACACCGAAGACGCAGCGCAAGATCATGCAGCGCACGAATATTTAGCTGCTTCTTTTGCAGAAAAGGTCCGGTGTACGTGCCCGGACCTTTTTTTCCTGCGCGTTCAATTGCTGGAGCGACGGCTGTGTTTTCTCGCGAGCCGAAGGAGTCTACTGATGGCGTCCACGAATGCAGAGCGATTTTCTTTTCCTGGAGTCCAGTCTTCTTCGGTAGGAAATAGCGACAAGCGCAGCAAGTAAGCAGCGCCAGGGAGCAAGCCGCCGCACATTCGAACGCGAAAGAGAGCGCGCCGCAGTATCCCGATGCCTCGAGGCTCGCGTAAGGCGAGTCGAGTCTCGATTTCCGCGGCAAGCTTCGAAACCGCCCGGTCCGACCGCACGCGGGCCGCGAGTTGGACGGGCAGTTCGGCGCCGAGGACGTCCGAGGCAAGGCGCAGCCCCAAGCGAAGGATTCGCTCGGCGCCGACCTCGCGGGCTACCGCCATGGCGCGGTCCAGATCCGGCGGTTGACTCGAGGAAACCAGCGCGGCTACGTCGGCAATCCACATTAGGCGCTCCCAGAAATGCTTGGCACCGTGAACGCAGATGAGAACGAGCTCGTCCTCAAGCGAGAGCGCTGGGACGTCGCGGCCATCGATCGTGACGCAGGCGCGCCGCTGGAAGAGCTGTTCGATGTCGAGTTGGCGCGGATGGTAGCGAAAGGTGCGCTCGGTGTGAAATTCGACGAGAAGATGGGTGCCGGATTTTCGGAAAGCGTATTCGCCTGGAATTTTGTTTGCGTCGATAGCCGTCAGCGGGACACGCGGCTCGTATGCGAGGTCGAGCATGGCCTGCGTCGCACGTCGAATATCTTTGTCGCGAAGGATGAGGTCGAGGTCGGAGTATTGACGCATGCCCGGGTCGCCGTAGCAACGGACGGAGAGCGCGGGACCTTTGGTAACAAGCACTCCAATATCGAGAGCCGCAAAGCGTTCCAGAACCTGAAATAATTCCGCGTTCAAAGTCAGCGTGAAAACCGCCTGCGCACGCTGCCAGGAGTGGAGCTTGGTTTCGATCTCTGGAGGCGAGGTGCCGGGTGCGAGTTCCTGAAGGCGCGCGGCCAACGAGGGAAGCACAGAGTGCTCATCCGCTTGAGCGAGCAGCACGGGCCAATCCAGCGGCTCGTAATGAGCGGCGTTCACGCGCGCGACGCTCGAGTTAAGGGATGCGCAGGCAACTAGGACTTGCCATTCAGGTGAAAAAGAAGCGGTCCGAGTTCGAGATGATCTTGGCAGAGGCTCTCCATGGCTAGGATGTGGCCAAAGTACACCCGGGTGGCGTGCGCCCTTCCGTGAACCGGATTAGCGAAGAGACTTCCCGCGGCGGCCTTTGCTGACTCTAGGTTCGAATCATGATTTGGACGAGGCTGGAAAATGATACCGGTCGCGTGGAATTGCTGGCTCGATCTTGGCTCGAAGAGAGCACCGCTTTAGCAATCATGTTTGCCGACGGAATTCCGGTGCGTGCGAAAGATTTGTCGCAATCCAGGGAAGACGGTCCTCGCATGCTTCCTTCCATGAAAGCCAATCCTGGGCAACGCGTGCACGTTCCGACATGAGCGCAGGTCGAACAAGTGGGCAGGTCTCGAGCGCGAATGGAGCGGACTTCGTTCAGCTGGGTCGAGTTGCGCCAGATGTCCAGAAACTTGTCTTTTCTAACGTTGCCGCAAGGCAGAGGAAACTGAACACAGGGATAAACATCACCGTACGGAGAGATGTAGCAGTAGGTATGACCAGCGCTGCACGCGATGTTATCCATCGCGGAATCGTCGACGGCACCAGGGAGAGCGCAGAACTCGTCTACGTTTCCAACCAACTCGGTATCGCGGAACACCTCGCGGAGTTGAGATCCCCGAATACCAAGCTGGAGAAGAGAGCGATCACCGTCCATCTTCGGAGTGATGGTGGGGTCGGTAATCACTGGCACCCCGAGTTCGTTCGCCAACCGCTTGACGCCCGCATAGTCATTGAGATTCTGGACCATCAACACATTCCCTATCGCGACGGTGACGCCACGAGACCTGAGTAAGCGGATGGCCGCCATGGAACGCTTCAGCGATCCCGGCAATTTCGTAATGGCGTCATGAATTTCAGCACGATGAGAGTAAATGCTGATCCGGACCTCTTGGACGCCCAAATCGCGGATGCGGTTAGCTTCTTTTTCACGGATCATGAAGCCGTTTGTCTTTATTTTCACGCAGAACTGCAGCCGGCGCGCATACTTTAGGATGTCGAAGAAGTCCATGCGCATCAGCACTTCGCCGCCGCTGAACGTAAGGAATAAAACTCCGGCATCGGCAAGTTGATCGAGGAGATCCTTGATCTCGGCAAGAGTCATTTCCCCGTGGTCGTCATGGTCTAAGTAACAATGGGTGCACCGCTCATTGCAACGATATGTGACGTCTAGGTGCGCATTCAGAGGCACACCCAGCTCCAACGCCCTGGAGTTGAGTCTTTCCATCAGCGCCGTCATGAATTTCGCTCCGCGTGTAATGACTGCTCGACGGGATGATCAGCGACAAGGAGCAGGCCACGCTTGGCCAGTTCGCCTACCAAGCGCTCGGCATCAGCGAAAGCGACGGAAGGATCGACATCAAACTCGGCGCAGACCTTGCTTTCGACGATTTCTTGAAGCGATGTCGCGCCATCGGCAGACTTCCAGATTAAGGAAGCCACGTCGTTCAGCGTGAACAGCGTGGAGTCGACTGCAGACATGATGATCATTTCACCGCCAAGCTCACGCGAGGCGGCCATGGGGCTCTTGGCAATGTAGCAAGCTCTCATTGGACCAGGTCCCAAACACTTTCATCTGGCACAAACTCTAGCCGATAGACCGGCAGTTGGCAAACGAGGTCACACACGGATTGAAAAACCAGCTTCACCAAATTGGGATCCTCGCCAAAAAACAAAACACTCTGGAGAAGGGCCCGAGCGGCATCCCCGGGTTTCATAGGCGTCAACCGGTTTGCCGGCCCTTTCACCAAGTGATAGAGCGCTGCTATGGGTGCGGAGATGTTCTCTCCCGACTTTGCGAGTTCGCCAGTGAACGGCGTCCCGTAAGCCAAATAATTTTCGCCATCTTCGCGTAGGTAGGAAATCTCGTCAGTGAGTAATGTTGCGTCGGGAGGCGCCAGCCGAGCCAAGGTTGTTTTGCCGGAACCAGACGGACCAAAGAACAAAAAGGCGCGGCGATTTCGCACGGCGCTCGCGGCGTGCAAGAGAAATCCCCCTTGATCGGCGAGGAGAAGTGTATGCAGGATACGCAGTGCGGCGTCCAAAGAATAAGCATTGAGTCCCAGTTGAAGCTTGCCGAACTTCGTTTTAGGGTCCCACTCGAGCCTGAAGTCCGCGCGCTCGGCAGACCATCGCCCGGCTTGACGTGCAACACGAATGTCTTCCTGTGCGAAATTAGGGCGCGGAGCCAAATCCACGGTCAGGTTTATGGGTGCTTGGGTAGCGGGACTCAAAAAGCCGCTATAGCGGTCCTGCGCCAAGCCGAGGAAGGAAGCGCTATTCGCGCAAAGGCGGATGGGCGTGCCGCCAATTTCAACGACGACAGCCTGAACACGCGCCATCGCTACGTTAGACATTCGGTCGTTCCTCTCGAGCGAGCGCGGCAGAGCAGCCATAAGAAGCATTTTGTCAAAAGATGTGAATTCCTCAGAAGGATAGAAGTCAACCGTCCAAAAAGGGTTGCGCGAGGGTCAATTTGTCTTGTTCCGCGGACAATGGAATTTACACGTCCCAGCAACTCGTGACGGAATACTGGTGGATCATTTTCAGCCAGTGAGTCTCCACAGGTCACGAGCCAGGTGACATCGTCTCGATTGCGCTGGCCAATCACACGGTGCGCGAAGAGGCGGTTATTTCGGATAAAGAGAACAATGTCGCCGGAGACTGCTTGGTTTAGTCCTTCTCGCCCAACAACCAGGACGTCGCCAGGCAGAACGGAGGGAAACATACTGCTTCCGAAGACCCGAACCCGTGCCGTGCCGGAAAGATACAACACTTCCGAGACTAACTGACAACCCACGGCATTGCGCGTTGTGATTGGCACTCCTCTCGGCGCGGCTCTGCCTGCGTCAGGACTTTCCTGTAAGCCCGCAACGCTGAGTTTGATTGACCTTTCCACACGATAGAGCCGAGGTCTCAAAGACACGCTCAAAGCGGAATGCCGGCTTAGAATAGGGCTTTTTCGCTTTTTGCTCTGGCTCACTAGTCGAGCGTATCTTTTCATTTTTCGGGTCCAAGGAATTCATTGGGTCCTCGATTCATTTCAGACCGGACTGTGTCAGCTTGACCGCGCAACCCCCAGCTAACCCGTCCCCGCAGGGCTGGGCCGCTGGCGCAGTCCCCTCATTAGTAAAGTAGATGTTAGAAGCCTGGGCGGCCGTACTTACGTTGTCTATGATAATACCGCTGGTCCCGTTCCTTTCCGCGACAGCGGCCGTCAACACGGTTGGTATTCCATTGGTGATGTCGTAAGACATGGCGCAGCCGCCGGGGAAGACAGGTATGTTACCACAGCGGGTGCTCACACCTACGAACAACCAGTCCTTCTGAGGGATCGAGCCGGTATTGAAAATCGTAGTGATCGGCGAACATTCCGCTGCGGCGCGAGCGAGCCGCAGCCTGGCAGCGTCTGGAGCGGAATTCATTACACCCGCCGCATTGAAGCCGATTCTGTACAGGGTCGGATTCATATTCCCGGGAGCCTTACCACACACATAGTAAAAACCTGTGCTGACGTTATTCAGATAGTTGATGTCAACACCTCCGCTATGCAAGGGGTGTGCGGCATCCTGCTGGCCTACGTTCACCCTGACTACGTTACCTAGCGCCGTGTCCGTCTGTACAATCTGCGCGTTCGTGCCGCTAGCAGCCGTTTCAGTGAAGACCCTCCCGGTCACGGGGTCGAGCCCAGGGGAGTCCATAATGGCACTTCCGGAACTGACCGCGATGACTGGGAAACCTAGACACGGCGGCGCACCGCTTATTACGCAGGTGCCGGTCGTACTGCCTACATCTTGGACATAGGAGAGATGTCCGGAGCCGTCCGTGACAAAAATGTTCTTCGAAACGGAATCGAAGGTAGGTGCGTTGAGCGTTGCCGCAGCCGCAGACACAGGGACCGGCCAGCCTCCGGTGGTTACTTCAGCCGGTGTGCCGTTAAATACTCCAGTGATTTTGTGTAGTACTCCGCGATCATCCCCTACGTAGCCGACGTCATTGAAATAGTCCACAAACAACGAAGATTGGGTTACGCGGGGCCCGCCGTTGAGTGTCACTCTCTTATCGACGGCGTTGTTTCCCGTTCCTGGAACGGCAGGAGCGGTGACGGAAGTACCGTTGCTTCCAGTCGTGCCAATGGTAAGCACATGGACGATTCCGTTGATCCTGGAAACCCACGCGACCTTTGTACCGTCAAGCGACAACAAAGGTGAGCTCCTGATCAGTCCGCCGGTGTTGTACGACCATTTGACGGAAGGTCCATTGCTACCGCATAGACCAGCCGGTAGCACACCGTTTTGCGTGCTATATAGATTGTTGAAGGCAACAATGGTTGCCTGATTGAAAG
>JGI12635J13318_1000125_pt1 | contig 18550 bp, 17 predicted proteins | sample BlaSpr_A8_OM2_M2_FD_13318 | JGI IMG/M metagenome (IMG submission 13318) | reverse complement strand
AAGGATCATCGAAGGCTCCTTTCGACCGAATTGCTTCGGTCCTCCAATCAGAAGCATACTCGGCCACCGATCGGAGCCTTCGCTCTTATCCAATCAATCCCAGTGATTCCTGCAAGGGACCCTGCTCCCAGGTGGAAGCCCCGGACTTCTAGTCCGGGGGAGCGGCCCTTCAGACCCGCGGAAGAACGCCCATCCATAAAAAAACTTCCCTTCTTAAATTCCCCTTGTTCTTATGCCGAGCTTCATTCGGCTTCTTCGCCTTCCGCGAGCAACACGAGCCGTCATCCCAAGCGCCAGAGGCGCGTCACAGAAGAGAGTAGGTCAGACCTTCAGGCCTGATTCGCGCAGCGACGAAGTGCGTGAGCGCTGGGTACCGTCTTGGCAGGTGGTCGTTACCGGACGGGTGGCCCAGTGCGCGCCGCTGGCCGCCTTTGCTCTTATCGAGGGGCACCCGCAGATACAGAATATCAAGTCACAGAGGAAATCGGAGGAGCGGTCGGTCGGTACGCTGGACGATGTGTTGTTCCACAGCTTCCGAAATGTAGATAAGAAAAGTTTTCGGCGAGTGGTCACGCACTGTGCGATCACTCGCCGATTCGAGAGAGGCCTAAAACCCTAACTAGCTGCTTTTTTTCTCCTTCGTCTCGCGTAAACCAAAGAAGTAAGGCCCGAAGTTAACAGTACGAGGCTGCCTGGCTCAGGAACAGCGGCACCCGGCCCTCCCCCTCCGCCGGTCACCACTGTGCCAGTGAGAAATGCTCCCGTGTCAAGACACCGTACGTTCCTACTATTGTCGTTGATGCAGTTTCCACGGCCGATAGTCGCTGGGGTAACGAGTTCGTCAGAGCAGCCTCCCAGAGTTCCGGGGCCGGGACAACCTGCTGCTCCGCTTAGAATTGAGACAACTCCCCCGATACCTGGGAGCGGCCCGGGGAGTGCTAGATCGAGGGAACGGGTGCCGACAGGGGTGGAAAAGTCGAGAGTGAATTCGGGAAGAAGACCCGGTGGCGGCGGTATGTAGCTGGCTATCGTATTTGCGGGGGCATATGAGAAGGCACCTAGAACAGTACCTGCGGTGGTGTTGACGTTGAAGGCGGTGATTAACCCGGTCGTAAGGTTCAAGGTAAAAGTGCCCGAAAGCGCGCCGCCGTCACTAAAAGTGCCGTTGCTGATGGTCCAATCCACCACTGTGTCTGCTTTTGCGGTCCACGGAAAAGCCGCCAAAATAATCAAGGAAAATAGAGCAACCAACCGATGCATTTGCGCCTCCAGTCAGAAGGAACGGACACCCATCAAAAGGATTCCCCCGGTCGCACTTTCGCGGCCGCAGTTTCACTGTAATGGGCATTTTTGGTACCAAAGGGTTCTCATTGAAAACAAATGCTTTGAAAGGTCGACAACGGAAACCCCTTGCTGAATTGCGTGATTCTTGAGAATAGTTCTGCAAGACTTTTCCTCAATACTTACACCAATGCCGCCGTTTCGGTGACAGGAATCTCTTAACTTAATGGTGTAGTCGGGACGGCTTCAGCCCGGGGTGAGCGCAGCGAAAACGGGAGCGGCGCTTTCAAGCGCCGCGAAAAAAAGTTCCCTTCCCACAAAGGGCTTTAGCCCGGGTCCCCGCTATCGCACAGCGGCGCCGCTTGCGTCCCGAATCATTCTACGGGACGCCGATCCTCTCGGCGATGTAGCGCCCACCCCTTATCCGGTGCCCTTATCCGGTGTATGATGCGTCCACGACGTCGGCCCCTCGATTACCCCCCAAATCACCCAAGGAGAGCACCATGAGAAATTGGATTTTGTTGAGTATCGGCACCGTGTTGGTCACCGGCCTCTACGCCGCGGCGCCCCAAACCAGCGGCGGCAACAAGGACGAGCAGGAAATTCGAGCACTGGAAGAGCGCTTCGCTGCGGCTTTCCGCGCCAAAGACGTACCCGCCATCATGAAGGGCTACGCGCCCGGTAACGATTTATTTGTTTTCGACGTGATCTCTCCGCGTCAGTACATTGGCTTCGACGCCTACAAGAAGGACTTCGAGAACTTCTTCGCAGCTTTTCCAGGCCCCGTCGACAAGTTTGAAGTGCAAGACCTCAGCATCGTTACGGACAGCAAGCTGGCATTTTCCCATAGCATCCAGCCCAGTATCATGACCGCCAAAGACGGCTCGAAGTACAACCTCGTAGTGCGCGTCACCGACGCCTATCGCAAGATCAATGGGAAATGGCTCATCATCCACGAGCACATTTCCATCCCCGTTGATCTAAACACCGGCAAAGCCGACCCCACTTCCAAACCCTAACTGAGCGCCATCCCGAACACTCCTTTGTAGCGGCGCAGCATGCTGCGCCCGCCCCGTAGGGGCACCACATGTCGTGCCCGCGCGAATCCGCGAGCACTCCCCTGTAGCGCCCACTTTCTGCTTGCCCTGAGTCTCGAAGGGAAGCGGGCTCCATCTTTTGGCGGGCGGACCTTCAGCGTGTCCTGAGGTAACGAAGGGCTCCGACATAAAGTTCGCCCGCATGAATGCGCTTCAATAAAACGAGTTACCGTCTCCTTCGTCTAAGCGGGGGCATGCCAATCCAAAGGAGGAATTTACGATGAAGCGGTCTTCGCTTGCGCTAGTTGCGGTCACTTTCCTTGCCGTCGGCGGAAAGACTCTTTACGGTCAGGGCCAATCGCAGAATCAAGCTCCGCGCCCTGCGTGTTCCCGCGCAGACGAGACGCTGGAGATGTGGAACGACATCGGGAACAAACTCATCGCCATGGCCCAGGATTTTCCCGAAGATACGTACGATTTCAAACTGCAGAAAGACCAGCGCACCTGTGCAGAAAATCTTCTACACGTTGCCGCGGTCGACTTCGATCTGATCCGCTCGGCTTCCGGATCAAACATCGGTCCCGACTTCGGCAATAACAAGCACAACCCGTCGCGAGACGTTTACAAAACGAAAGCCGACGTGGTGAAGCTGATTCAGCAGGCGGTCGCGGATGGAGCAAACCTGATTCAACAGCAGGGCGACGCGGGGTTGGACAAAACGATGAAAATGCCGTGGGGAAACAGCCTAGCCCACAATTCCTACATCTGGCTGTTCGCCATCGAGCACAGCGCCGAGCACTACGGCCAGCTTGTCGTCTACTATCGCGCAAACAACCTGGTGCCGCCGGACTCGCGCCGGTAATACGGTCCTTGAAAATTTCTCAAACCAATTGAGGAGCCTCACTCCAATGAAACCAAATCGAATCTTCTTGCTGTTGGCAGTACTCGTCTTTACCGCGGCCGCTTTGGGACAGCGCACAACGAGCGTCGCAGCCGCAAGCGCGCCTCAGGCGCAACAGTCACCGCAGTCTCCGCCAACTATAGCTTCCACTCTGGACCGCGAGATCAGCACCATCGAAAAGGAAATTGTGGAAGCCGCCGAAGCCATGCCGGAAGATAAATTCAACTTCTCTCCTGAAAACTTGAGCATTCCAGGGAGCGGCTACGTTCACAACGCAGAACATGTTGCAGCCCGCGCAGAACAGCAAATCGCCCCGCCTGTATCTGGCCACATTCGCCGTCGCCCACGCCTTTGATCATTACGGACAGATGGTCGAGTATTTGCGCATGAACGGAATTGTGCCGCCAGCCAGCCGCGTAAAGTCAGACTGATTGGCGGGTGGCCGACAGCATCGACTGCGCTGGAGCAGCACAAGCCCGCATCCTTCCCTTGTAGGGGCGCAGCTTTATCCCGAGTGAATGCGAGGGAACTGCTGCGCCCCATCTCGGCAACACCTGAGCTACATCACCTCTTCTCTGTAGCCACGCAGCATGCTGCGCCCGTCCATTCGAGGTCAGTAAGCTGTGATCCCGGTTCGCCGGGCTCACCACTTCACACAAGCTCCAACACACGCCAGGACAGGTACAGCAAATCCTGTATATCCTTTTCGTGCGCGTTATACCAAGATTGCTCACTATTTGTATACCCTGGCTCGGGCAGCGGTCTCGCGCACATCGCTGTTCGCTTTCTGCCAGCGACCTGTGCCCATTTCGAGCCTCGAGACCAGGGTGGGACGGTGAGAACGTGACCGAATCTACCGTGCCTCAGAAGAGCGATGCCGTCCAGACTTCCATTCCTGAGGGTGCCGTGCCGCTGGAATCGGTTCTCTGCACGGAGGAATTGCATCGTCGCCCTGCGCGTCCGCCCGATCACGAGAAGGAGAACCGCGCTCTAGTGTCCCTGGCCCGTGCGCTGGCCGACTCGCCGCGTACGATTCTTCAGGAACTGGCCGATACAATCCTTGAGGTCTTTGAAGCCGACTCGGCAGGCCTCAGTCTTCTTACGACGCACGATGGCGGAAAGCGGTTCTACTGGCCGGCCATCGCCGGCATATGGAAACCGTACATCGGCGGCGGCACACCGCGCGATTTCGGCCCCTGCGGCGACGTGCTGGATCGCAACATCCCGCTGTTGTTCCGTCACTTTGAACGGCGCTATCCCTATTTCGAACCGGTCAAGCCTCCGGTCGAAGAGTGCCTACTGGTTCCTTTTTATGTCGAAGGCAAAGCCGTTGGCACGATTTGGGCAATCTCCCACGATGAGCACCGCAAGTTCGACGCGGAGGATGAGCGGCTTCTGAGCTCCCTCGGCACATTCGCCTCCTCCGCCTACCAAATTCACACATCCATCGACGCCCTCAAATTGGAAATGACCGAGCGCCTCAGTGCCGAAGCAGCGCTGCGCCAGCGTACCGCCCAATTCGAGATACTCCTCAACGAGGCTCCGCTCGGCGTCCATCTCGTCGATGCAGATTTTAGGCTTCGCCACGCCAACCCCACCGCTATGTCTGCCTTCGGCAATGTTTCAGACTTGATCGGCAGGGACTTTGGCGAAGTGATTCACACCCTGTTCCCAATGTCCCAAGCGAACGAAATCGTGGAACGATTCCGCCACACTCTCGAAACTGGAGAACAGTACTTCGCGCTTGAATGGGTCGGCCAGCGCCTTGACCGAGCGGCACGCGAGTTCTATGAGTGGCAAATAAGTCGCATCCCTCTTCCCGATGGTCGCTACGGTGTGGTCTGCTATTTCCGCGATATTTCCTCGCAGGTAAGCGCTCGGGAGATTCTTCGTGCTAACCAGGATCAACTCCGCGCTTTGACGGATACGCTGGAAGCGCAGGTTCAAGTGAGAACGGAGGAACTTGAGAAGCAGTCCGAACTCCTTCGAGAACTGTCGCAGAGCTTGATGCAAGCACAGGACGACGAAAGGCGGCGCATCGCGCGCGAACTGCACGACAGCGTGGGACAAATCTTGTCGGCGCTCGGCATGAACCTTGGGACCGTCGCTCAGCACGCAAGACAAAGCGCTCCGCAGCTCGTTAGCATCACCGGCGAGGGGCAGCACTTGGTGCAGCAACTAGACCAAGAAATACGCACGATGTCCTACTTGTTGCATCCCCCGCTGTTGGACGACAGCGGGCTTGCCCAGGCACTTCGTTGGTACATACGAGGCCTGAAGGAACGCAGCGGTCTGGATACCGCTTTGAGCATTCCCGAAGGTTTCGGAAGACTCTCTCGCGAGACGGAGTTGGCAATGTTTCGCGTCGTTCAGGAATGCCTGACCAACGTTCATCGCCACTCCGAGAGCACCAAAGCGACAGTTCGCATCGCCCGTGACGACAAGCGCGTCTACCTTCAGGTTCAAGATGAAGGTAAAGGAATGCCACCGGAAAAACTCCGTGAGATCCAATCGCACGGTTCAGGCGTGGGAATCCGCGGGATGCGTGAGCGTGTCCGTCCGCTAAAAGGCCATTTGGAGATTGTGTCGGATAGCCGCGGCACCAAGGTCTCCGTTACATTCCCCGCCGCGCACGATTCTTCAAAACGGAAGACCGGCATCTCAAAAACTCAGTCCGCTGAATAGATGCTCGCCGGAACTCGCTGAAAAGTCGATGAACGACGGGCCAGCCCGCCGCGCCTTAACCGGCGGTCGTCGGGATACTCTAAGTCGCCCTCGCGGATCGCCAGCACTTCCATATTCGCCGCAACCTTCCGTGTGCGGATACACGAGGCGGCCGATAGGATGATTTAAAATTGAAAGGGTTTTCGGTGTCGTGCTGCTACCGGTATGCGCTTGGTCCTTGCCTGTGCCATAGCTATAGCGGCGTTTCTCGGAAGGCAAGCCTTGTCGAATGGTCCGCGACCGGCACGCGCCTATAGGTGGTCAGTTCGTATCTGTTGGGCCTCTATGGTTCAACTTAAGAAAAAGCCTGTTTCCCGTGTTTTGGCAATAGATTTGATACTCGCCGGGCCAAAGCGCCGCAAGTTCGTAGACGCGAACCTTGGCAGCCGCGAGACTCGGTGCGGCTTGAACCCATCGAGGTTCGCCGTCGTCTCCAACCTTGAAGATGCAAAATGGGGGAAACATGCCGCTAGGCGATTTTCTATCACAAACGGCACCGGCGTGCAGTAAAGATTTGACCGAGTTGGCGCAAATGCTGGCCCTAGCAAAAGCGAAAAATTCCCGCAGCATCTTAAACCTTCGGGCACCAATGTAGGGAGAAGCACGCAGAGTTGCAAGCCATTCAATCCACAGTGTTTAATTTCTCACTTGACAAATAGTAACGGATGCGGTAATCTCCAAGTTAAGGTTCTGCTGACCGTGTCCCCGTTTCATCCCTTCCTTCTTCCGCAACCCCGTGTGTTTTTCTTGTAACCTGCTGCTCCTCCCGTCGTCTGCATCACGTGGCGCAAATATCTCTCCTGCTCTCAGCACGTTGCGCATACTTCCTGTCGCCACGGGGGTGTACCGATTTACCCTGCTTGCCCTGAGCCTCGAAGGGAGCGACCATCGGGAGTCGAAGGATCTCAGTTGCTCACTAACTCCTTTAGATTCAGCACTTCCATGGAACCTCGCATTTTGCACTATTTTGGTGCAAATAAGTCCTTTAGAATCCGCACTTACAGACACCCCTCTTGTAACTCCTTTAGATTCCGCACTTACAAAAACACCCGGGGGGTGGTGGGGGGTCGTCTGCAGCTTCTCTCGTTTACCCAGAGTGTTCTTTGCGAAGCCTTACGGCAGGGGTGCTCTGAAACTGTCAACTGACAACTGTTTACCCAGAGACGGATTTGCGAAGGGTCGAAAACTTCTCCATTCGCCAGCCGGATGGCCCAGTGCGCGGCGCTGGCCGTCGAGGAAGCGCCGGCAGGCGATGCGGTCAAGCGCGGCGGTGCTTGCCCTCGTCCTCAATGGACGCTTTGCCGTCCACCGATGCCGGTGCTTCCTCTCTCCAGCGACGCACACCGAGCCACCCGCAGGGGTTTTGGCTGGCCTCCCGGTAACAGCGATGCCTACTCGGAACTCTTGCAACGCGAGCGCTTCAGCCGCGCGCTCGCTGCCCAACTCTACGGCCGGCGCCCCGACCGTTTCTGCGCAGCAACCACCGGCGTCCCTTCCTCCGGGTCCTCCGCGGACGCGCTGCTGCCCACGCTCGAAAACGCCGACCGCAGCACGTCATTCGCAAAGAAATTCTTCCCGTCGATCGGCACCATCATGATCTGCAACTTGTCCGACAGCCGCTCGGCGATGATTTTCTGGATCAGCATCGGATTCTGCTTCAGCACCGCCGCCTCAAATTTCATGCGCTCCGCATCCGCCGCGGCCGTAACGCGAATGCGATTCGCCTCCGCATCCGAAAGATTCTTCTGCCGCTCCAGTTCCGCTTTGCTGTCGATGACTTTCGCCTGCGCCGCCGCTTCCGCGTTCTGCAGCGTGGCTTCCTTGCGCGCTTGCGCTTCCAGCTTGCTCTGCTCGATCTGCTTCTGCTTAAGCGGCAGCGTGTACTGCATGGAATCCGATTCCGCTTTGGCCTGTAGCACGCGAACTTGCGCTTGCGCCTCCGCCTGCTTCACGTCGCGAGACTTCTGCGCCTCCGCTTCCAGTTCCGCGATTTTCACCTGCTTCTGCTTGATTTCCGTCTCCGTGCCCAACCGCTCGTTTTCCTGCTCTTTCAACAGCAATCCTTCCAGTCCCTGCGCGTACTCTTCCGGCAGCTTCAAATCCCGCAGCAGCACTTCGCGCACAATAATTCCATCGCTCGCCAGCCGCGAAGTGATCGCATTCGACGCGCCCAGCCGCAACTCCTCGCGCTTGGTCGCAAATATTTCGCGCGTGATGTAATTCGGCGCCAGTTGCCGGTAAATTGTCGCCACCGTCGGCGCCACAACTTCATCGCCGACCGCGCGCGGCAAATTCGCATGAATGTAACTCAGCCGCTGCGGATCCAACCGGTAACGAACGCTAACCGCAAGTCCAATATTCAGTCCTTCGCGCGCCTGCACCGTCAGTACTTCCGGCGCCGCACTCGCCGCCGCGCCAGCGCTCGCTGAAGTCGCCGCGGCGGAACCACCGACATGCGCAACGTAGCTGGCCGCAGTCGTGTAAACCTGCTCGCGCGTGTCATACAACTCCACGCTATCGACCAGCGGCGTGATGAGATGCACGCCCGGATACAACGTGCCCGGCCGGGCTCCCCAGATTTGGCTGACGCGCACTCCCGCGAATCCGTCTGGCACCACTACAATACTGTACGCCACCAAAAGCGGCAGCACGCCCGCCGCCGCAAGCCGCTGGGCAAGTCCCCAGCGGACTGGCCGTAAAGGGCGGCCAACCTCCGCGCCCTGTTCTTCCGGGACTAGTTCGCCGGCGGTTTCGTCCCGGCGGCGACCCAGGAGCCGGCGCAGTTGCGAGGAAAGATAAATGTCGTAAACCACCAGTGCGCCCGAACTGCCGAAGAGGCCGATACCCAGAATGACCAGCAAATATTTCAGGGCCAGCATTTACTTGCTCCCTTCTTTGTTCGAAGCGCTCGTGTGCGCGATCGTGCGTTGCCGGGGCGCCGCGATGGAGGCGGCGGCTGGTCGCATCATCTCCACGGTGGCGCGGAGAAGCAGCCAATACACTGCGACGGCGGCGGCGCCCGCAATCAGCGTTGCCAGAACCAACATCGCCAAATTGACCAGAATCCACATGAATGCATTCCTCCTGTGATTGAGCTGCAAATGGGGTATGGCACGGTACACGCCATTCGAAACAAACTGAAAAAGAAGGGGTTAAGCGGCGGGCGGGGCGGATGCTGCGTGGGGCGGGGAACACGGCGTGGGTGGGCGGACGCAGTAACACGGACGCAGTAACACGGACGCAGTAAAATGACGCGTCCGTTTGGTGCCGCCGCGAATCAGAGGTAGTGTATTAGTCCGAGATTGTTGCAGCCCAATCAGTTTACGCGAGAGGCGAAATGAAGAATGCCGATTAGCCCAGGACTTCGCATCGGACGCATCCTCGGGATACCCATCTACGTACACGCGAGTTGGATGATCATTTTTGTGCTGATCACCATGTCGCTGGCGATGCAGTTCACGCAGCAGCATCCGCAGTGGACAACGGTGCAGCACTGGGCCGTGGGCATCGCAACAAGCCTTCTGTTTTTTGCTTCTGTTCTTTTCCACGAGTTGGCGCACAGCATGGTGGCGCGCATTTACAAGATTCGCGTGATCTCGATCACTTTGTTCGTGTTTGGCGGGGTGGCGCGGATTGCACGCGAACCGGCGAAAGCCATTCAAGAATTCAACATCGCGATTGCCGGACCGCTTGCCAGCTTTTTTTTGGCTCTGGTTTTTTACAGCTTGACGCAGTTTTTCCCATACGCGCAAATGACCGGCGCGCTTGCCGTGTGGTTGGCGCAAACCAATGCGGCGCTGGCGCTTTTTAATTTGTTGCCAGGTTTTCCGTTGGACGGAGGCCGAATTTTCCGCGCCATCGTGTGGGGAGTGACAAAAGATTTCGCGCGCGCGACAAGGGTCGCCGGCATGAGCGGAAAAGTTGTGGCTTACGGGATGATAGTTTTCGGCGCCTGGTACGCGATGAAAGGGCAATGGACTTCAGGGCTCTGGCTCGCATTCATTGGCTGGTTTCTGCTGAATGCTGCGCAGGAGAGCGTTGCGCAAGTGGCGATTCGCGAGGCGCTGAGCGGGCTGCACGCTGCTGATGTGATGAGCCACGAAGTCCCTACTGTTCCACGCAACATGTCGCTGGAGGAGTACGGTCAGGAAGTGGCGCGCACGGGACGGCGTTGTCATCTGGTGACCACAGACGACCGGCTTGTGGGCATGATCAATGTGCATGCGCTGAATTCCGTTCCGCGCAATGAGTGGGGCAACATGTCCGTGCAAAGCGTGATGATTCCGCGCGAGAAAATTTTGTGGGCCAGGCCGGAAGAGCCGCTGCTGGGTCTGCTTGAGCGGCTGGTTTCCGCGGACGTAAATCAGATGCCTGTGGTGAGCGACACCGAGAATGATGGGGCGCACATCATCGGGATGATCACGCGCGATTCCATCCTGCGTGTGATGCAGGCGCGCAGCGAAGTTGGTTCGCTGACTCCGACGCGCTAAGCGCAACCCGCCTCAGAAGAGATCAAGCGCGGCGTTATGGGTTAATTTTCGCGCGACGCGCGAAACCGGAATCCGCCGCTACGGTGATCCAGGGTGACGCCGGCGAAGCCCGCGATGGTCAATCGCGCGGCAAGCGAAGCCGGTTGTACTGGCACAAACGTGCTGTTGGTATGAATGACGCGGTGGAACCATCCGTCTGGGATTTCAAACGCAAAAAAGTGGCCGCCTGGTTGCAGGACGCGGTGAACTTCCGCGAAGGTGCGATCCTGCAGTTCGCACGAGCGCAAATGATGCAAGACAAGAACAGCAACCGCCGAGGAGAAGATGCGGTCGGCAAAGGGCAGCGCAGCCGCGTCGCCCTGCACGACGCCGGCGCCTTTTCCGTTCTTCTGCGCCAGGCGCGCAGCAGATTCATGGTCATATTCGAGACTGATGACATGAGGGACGCGTTTTCGCAATTCGGCAGTGGCAGCGCCCGGACCAGACCCAATTTCCAGAAGGTGATTGCCCAGATCCGCTTGCCCTAAGAGCCAGGGCAGCAATCGCTCGCGGGTTATCCAGCGCCAGAATGACGTAGAGCAATACCAATTTTCAAGCAAGTTCATTCGGTCTCGCCGCCGATGGGCAGCGACCTAATCTGAACCTTTTTTGGCTCGATGACCACAATCGATCCACGCCTCAGCGCGTCTCGTATTTCCCCGTTGCAGAGTAGCGAATAACAATTCAAATTCAGTTGAGGGATTGCCTGAGGTCCGTCGAAAAAGCACCACGGAAGGTCGCGACCATCCAGTTTCCGCGAGGAGCGTGCCGAAGTCGGCGTCTGCCGACACCAAGATTCGGTGTTCGACCGCGGCTCTTTTGAAAATTATTTCATCCACTGCAGATTGCAGACCATAGTCTCGAACATGCACGCAATCATATCCGGCTTGGCCGAGGTGGCTGGAAACACTCGGCGAAATTGTGTTGTCGATCAAAAATTTCAAGACAGCTCAGATACTGGCAATTCCCGTTCGCGGACTGCGCTAGCTGCGTACCGTAAGGCTTCGCGAATGTCCTCTTCTTCGAGGTCCGCGTAGTCGGCCAAAATCTGCTGGTGGCTCATTCCTTCGGCAACCATGCTGACGACGCGAGCGACGGGAATGCGCAGGCCGCGGATGCAAGGCAAGCCGCCCATTTGTTGAGGATTTACTGTTATTCGAGGAAATGCCTTCATGGCATTTAGTATAACCCGAACTCCAGTGCCGTTCAGCGGTTGACTGCGGCCATCATGGATTCGGGGTAGCGGTTGCCGGCGGCGGCGCCGTGGGGGGCGACTTCGTCGATGCGGCGCAAGTCTTGTGGCGTCAGTTTTACGTTCAAGGCGCCGACGTTTTCTTCCAGGTATTTGCGGCGTTTCGTGCCGGGAATCGGAATGATGTCTTCGCCTTGCGCGAGCAGCCAGGCCAGGGCTAACTGACTTGGCGTGCACTTCTTTTCTTTGGCGATTTCTTCGACGCGCCGTACCAACTCCAAGTTCTTCTGAAAGTTTTCGCCCTGGAATCGAGGGGACATTCGCCGGTAGTCGTCGGGAGCGAAATCTTCGAATCGCTTGATCTGTCCGGTGAGGAAGCCGCGGCCTAGCGGGGAGTAAGCGACGAAGGCAACGCCAATTTCCCGGGTTGTGGGTAGAATTTCGTCTTCGGGGTCGCGCGTCCAGAGCGAATACTCGGTCTGCAACGCGGCGACGGGGTGCACTTTGTGTGCGCGGCGAATGGTTTGCGCGGAAGCCTCGGATAACCCGAGGTGCCGCACCTTGCCGGCGCGCACGAGCTCCGCCATGGCGCCGACTGTCTCTTCGATCGGCACATTGGGATCGACGCGATGTTGGTAGTAGAGGTCGATCACCTCGACGCCGAGGCGCTTCAAGCTGGCATCGCAGGCGGAGCGCACATACGGGGCGCTTCCATTGACGCCGCGCACGTTCGGATCGGTCTTGCTGCGAATGATGCCGAATTTTGTGGCGAGAAAGACTTTGTCGCGAAGGCCACGAATGGCCTGGCCAACCAAAATCTCGTTGTCGCCGTGGCCGTAAATGTCCGCGGTATCGAGGAAGGTTATGCCTAGTTCGATGGCGCGGTGAATCGTGGCGATCGATTCCGCATCGTCGCGGGCGCCGTAAAACTCGGACATGCCCATGCAGCCGAGACCGAGCGCGGATACCTCCGGGCCATTTCTTCCCAAGCGTCTTTTTTCCATGACTTGCTCCTTTATGGTGTGTAGTGGTTCGATGAGTTCGCGTGGGGATCGGATACTTCCGGAGTGAACTGCTCACCACCTCGCTTAAATTGACTTGACTGCGGTACGCAAACTAAGATGGCCGCCACATGGCTGATCCTCAGTCTCTTATCGGCCAAAACACCTCTCACTACTGCATCCTCGAAAAATTAGGCGGGGGTGGAATGGGTGTGGTGTATAAGGCAGAAGACCTGCGCCTTCACCGGTTTGTTGCGCTGAAGTTTTTGCCGGATGAGGTCGCCAAAGACCCGCAGGCACTGGCTCGTTTTCAGCGCGAAGCGCAAGCTGCATCCGCTCTGAATCATCCAAACATCTGTACCATCCACGACATTGGCGAGGAATCCGACAAAGCTTTCATCGCCATGGAGTATCTAGAGGGCAAGACTCTAAAGCACACAATCGCTTGTCGGCCGATGGAGCTGGAGATATTACTGGATGTGGCGATTGGAGTGGCCGACGGGCTCAACGCTGCGCACTCTAAAGGCATCGTCCATCGAGACATCAAGCCAGCGAACATTTTCCTTACCGAAGGTGGGCACGCCAAGATTTTGGACTTTGGCTTGGCGAAAGTGAGCCCACATAGAAGCAAGACCGGCAGCGCGGAAACTCTGGCCACGCTGGGCGTGGATGCAGAACAACTGACCAGCCCCGGCACTATGTTGGGTACCGTCGCGTATATGTCTCCCGAACAGGTCAGGGGGAAGGAGCTCGATGCTCGCTCCGATCTATTCTCATTCGGTGCGGTCTTGTACGAGATGGCAACAGGGCAGCTACCGTTCCGCGGAGAGAGTTCGGGAGTCATTTTAAGTGCGATTCTGGAACGCCCGCCTGTGCTTCCGGCGCGGCTGAATCGCGAACTGCCTCCCCGGCTCGAAGACATTATCAGCAAGGCCCTGGAGAAAGACCGAAACCTGCGTTACCAAAGCGCGGCGGAGATGAGAGCCGACCTGCAACGGCTGAAGCGCGATACGGGCTCGGGACAGTCCGCTGCCAGAATATCCGCGGAGCGTGCTGACACATATTCATCGAACGCGAAAGACAGCCCTTCGCATGCATCGGTCGCCGCCAAGCCCGCGAGGCTTGGATGGAAAGGGTGGGCAGTCGCTGTCGGCGGCTTCGGTCTTGTCGTCATCGCGTCGCTCATCTATTTTCAATCTCGACCCCTCCCGCCACCCAGAGTATCGGGCTACGCTGCCCTCACTCACGACGGGAATTTTAAACAGCTCGCTGGAACGGACGGAGCACGGCTTTACTTTAACGAATTCGCTCGAGCCTCGGGCATCGCGCAGGTGTCAAGCTCCGGTGGCGAGGTGGCGCGCGTCCCGATTCCCGCCCAGGGTATGATCCTGCTTGCCGTTTCTCCCGACGGGGGAACACTGTTAGTCGCCGATGCGCTGGGCCCGCCGTTTTTCAATGGACCACTTTGGCAACTGCCCGTGCTCGGCGGGTCAGCTCGCAGAATGGGAGCGGCGGNGGGGGGACGGGCCGCTGCGTGGTCTCCTGACGGCCAAATGATTGTTTACGCCGACGGATACGACTTAATTCTGGCCAAGAGAGATGGCACTGAACCCCACAAGCTTGTCTCTTTGCCCGATCAAGGTTTTGAGCTCGCTTGGTCGCCGGACGGCACGGTGATTCGATTCAGAGCCGGGGATCGAAATTCTACTCCGTTCTCGCTTTGGCAGGTTTCCATCAACGGGACGAACCTGCATCCCGTGTTGCCCGCTTGGCGCACTCCTCCCCGCGAATGTTGCGGCAAATGGACTGCCGACGGGAAATATTTTGTTTTCGAGTCCGACGGCAATATCTGGGCCCGCGAGGAAAAGAAGAATTGGTTTGGAAAAGCCAATGGCCAACCCTTCCAGTTGACTTCCGGGCCGATGTCTTTCTCCTGGCCTCTTCCCAGCAGGGATGGCAAGACGCTGTTCGCTGTGGGGGCACTCCCACGTGGGGAACTGGCTCGCTATGATGCGAAGTCCGCCCAATTCGCTTCATTTCTTTCCGGAATTTCGGCGGATAGCGTCAGCTTTTCCAGGGATGGGCAATGGGTGGCCTATGTCAGCTTCCCGGATGGAACACTGTGGAGAAGCAAATTAGACGGCAGCCAGCGAATCCAGCTAAGTTACTCGCCTATCTATGCCTTTCTGCCTAGCTGGTCACCTGCTGGACAGGAAATCGTCTTCAATGCTTTTTCGCGCGGCCAGAAGGCGAAAGTGTACACGGTTTCAACCGATGGTGGAACGCCGCGCGAACTGATCCCTGACGACCCCCAGGAACAGTATGATCCGACCTGGTCGCCTGACGGAACAAGAATTGTCTTCGGCGGCGCTGCAGGGAATCGCAGCGCCAGCATCCGGATCCTGGACGTTAAGACCAATCGAATTTCGACCGTGCCCGGCTCAAACGGTCTTTACTCGCCACGTTGGTCGCCTGACGGACGCTATGTCGTTGCCATGCCTTTCGATTCACGTAGCCTTATGCTTTTTGATTTCGCTGCCCAACGGTGGGACGAGATCGCGAAAATAACAGCGGGTTTCCCCAATTGGTCGAAAACCGGAGAGTATGTGTACTTCTTGCACGAGCAGAGTCAGCCGTCCGTGATGCGAGTGCGCATTCGTGATCGAAAACTTGAGCAAGTGGCAGATCTGAAAAATTTCCGGCAAACTGGGTATTTCAGTGTCTGGCTAGGATTGGCTCCCGACGACTCACCTGTTCTGCTTCGCGACACGGGCACCCAGGAAATTTACGCTCTAGACTGGCAGGCTCCGTAACTCACACTCGCCGCTTCGCCGCTCCTTCCGGCCTTTGTGTGCCGCATGAACTCCTCCATGGGACGCCGACCGTGGCATCACATCCTGTCCGAGCACGCGAAATTCAGTTGTGCCCTGAGAATCTGTGCGCAAACGCCGTGCAGCCGGCTCCCGCAAGCACGGTTTCACTTGTTCCAGACTGAAATTTGCACTATATCAATTTGCAAAGGAGGCCAAATTCCATGTCGAATCCTCCCTATCGGGCTTTGCGAATCATATTAGGTATTGCTTTGGTGTTCACCGCAGCGGCAGGGCTGCTGCTTGTCTTGGCCGGCAAGCCGCTCGTCATGCGCTTGCTTCTCTACCCTCCTGAGACTGAAGTGTCCACGTTATTGCTGTTCACGATGAGGGAATTGGGCGGACTAGCTGTCATGCTGAGTGTCTTGTTCTTTTTTGCAGCGCGTGACCCGGTTCGCAACATCGCTATCGTGAATGGGCTCATCGTGGGCCTTTGCGTCCTCGCCGTCACACCCTTGCTGTCGCTCTACACGCTGGACATTCGTCGACTCTATCCCGGCTACCTGATCTGGGGTCGGTCGCTAGTCCGGTTGGTACTGGCCGCGGTGCTCTATTTCCTGCGACCGCGAGAGACCCTCGGAGGACAATCCTAGAAGAAGGTGAGGGATTGAGGTTTTGCCTTGATCGTCACGGGGAATTCCGATTCTTCTGGGTAGAACTGCCTTCGAATCCGACTGGGCAACGGGTCGCGTGCCAGTGGGACATATAGTCGGGTAGTCGAAAACTGACCCTCTACTGGAAGGTAGTCAGGGCCGACGTTGAGAGTCGAACGCTCTTCTCCTGGTATTCGCCTTGCAGAGCGGTATTGTATCGTATTCTGCCGGCTAGGCTTATTGGAGCAAACCCTTTGCTTGTAACCGGTTAGGCCTTGGAGGCATCTAAGGAAATACTAACAAAACATTCACGATATATACGCATAGCACCCATTAAAATTATTCGTAGGGTGCCCGGCCCAAAAGACGTTAAGGTGTACTTGTAGGCTAAGAAAGAGGAGTACTAGAACATGGTTAAGCAGTTTCTTCTGGCCAGTGATTTCGACCAGACGCTCAGCTTTAACGACTCCGGCGTCGTTCTGAGCGAACTCATCGGCTTTCACGGCTTCCACGACAAGGTCGCCGGACTGTCGCAAATGAACCTCGTGCAGCAGGGCGCGGAGCTCAGCTACCTGATCTTGCACGATCCGGAGTTCCGCCGCGTGCGCCGCGATAACCTGATCGAGACCGGCAAGCGCATTCGCTTGAAGCACGACGTCGCGCTGTTTGCGCGGGCACTCGACAACCTTGCTGACGATTACAAGTTTTCGTTTTACGTCATCTCCGCCTCGCCGCAGGAAATTATCCAGTCGGCGCTGGAAGGCATTGTGCCAGCGGATCACATAATCGGGACGCGTTTCCGCTACAACGATGCGACCGGCGAAGTGGAGTCCATCATTCGGGCTTCCGCGGGATGGGGCAAAATCACCGTGCTGGAAGAGATCCGCTCGACGCTGGGGATCAGCCACGATCACATCATTTACATGGGCGACGGCAGCTCCGATTTGCCAGTGATGATGCATGTGAACCAGCACGACGGACTGACCATAGCGGTGTCTGAAGCGAAATACATCACGAAGGTCGCGCGGCGCACAGTGCTCAGCGACAACGCGATGAGCGTGCTCGTACCCGTGCTGGAGGAAGTGCTGCGGTGGGATTCGGTTCGCATCCGCCGCATGTTTGCCAGTTACGGGCTAACGCTGCGGGAGTGGGACAAGACGCGCACGGACATGCTGACGATCCAGGACTCCGCGTTGCCCGTTCCCGTAGCCGCGGCCAGCCAGTCACACTAAATCACCGTAAACATAGCTTGCGATTGCCGGGTGCCGCCTTTTTGCGGATGCCACCCGGCAATTTTCAACTGTCGGCTACTCGCTCTTTTCTGTACTCTGAGAATGTCCAGCCAAAAGAGGCAGGCGGGTATTTTATGAGAGCATCCCCTCGCGCATTCCTTGCAATGATTCTCCTAATGTCGAACTGGCACGGGCTGGAGTTCGCGGAGGCAAGCGCTGCCGCGAAAGGGCCGCAAACGCCGACGTCACCGCCGAAGCCTACAGTGTACGTTTCCGATTTCGAGATCGACGTTCTGCCATCGCCGCAGTCTGGCGCGCCGAAGCCGGAAGAAGATCCCGGGAAACAGGCCAGCCGGCTTGTGGAGCTGATGTCGACGAAGCTGGTTGCTGCTTTGCAGAAGGCCGGCTATACCGCGGTGCGCATGCACGCGGGCGACGCACGCCCGGACAGCGGCGTCCAGATTCGCGGGTTGTTCGCGGAAGTGGACAACGAAAATCACTGGCGCCGCGCGGTCATTCGGACCGCTACGGACTCCGGCAAAATGGAAGCTCTAGTCGCGGTGGCGAACCTGGCAAAACCGGAGCAGGCGCTGTACGAGATCGCGCATTTGCCCGGGAACGAACCAAAGCCCGGCGCGGTGATCACACTAAGTCCGTACGTTCCGCTGACGAAATTCGATCTCAGCAAGGATGCGAACGAAGATGTGTTCCAGAAAATAGCGCCGCGGATCGTCAACGATTTAACCGACTTGCTTAACGCCAACCCCTTGGCGATACCTCAATAGGTTCTGGCGGCCGTCGTTGCGGAAAAAAAGGACCATTAGCGGAAGCGGGCGGTGAGGCCGCCATCGGCGATCATGGTATGGCCGGTGACGTAGGATGCGGCGTCGGAACATAGCCAGGCGATCACCTCGCCGGCTTCCTTGGGATCGCCGATTCTTCCCAGCGCGATCATGGCCTTGAAGCTTTCTTCGGCTTTCTTGCGCGCGTCGGGATTTCCGCCGGTGGAACGGTTGATGGCGTTGTTGAGCATGGGTGTGTCGAACGCACCGGCGGCCAGCGCGTTGATGCGAATGGCGTGGGTGCCGTTCGATAAGAGCGAAGGCGTTGTCAAGGCACAAAACTCCCGAGCAGTGTTTTGTCCACCGCGTGATTGCCAGAGTGGTGGAGGACCGAAGCTCTGAAACTCT
>JGI12635J13318_1000124_pt1 | contig 18568 bp, 15 predicted proteins | sample BlaSpr_A8_OM2_M2_FD_13318 | JGI IMG/M metagenome (IMG submission 13318) | reverse complement strand
TGCTCCATCCGCGGGAGCAGCACCAGACCCGCCAGGGCGAGCACGGCGTCGGCAATCCACATGCCTGTGGCGGGCGAAACCGTGCCTTGACGCGCCATCCCTGCGCCGGTGATCAGCAACAAGTCGTACGAGGCGATCAGCAGCACAGCGATCAGGGAGCCCCCAGCGCGCCCGCCACGGCGCGGCTGCGCGCCTAGCGGCACGGCGATCAACGCAAACGCAAGGCACGCAACCGGAAATGCGAAGCGGCGATGCATCTCGACACGAGCTTCGCGCCATCCGGGAGTGTTGTCCTGCGCCAATTCGTGCAGCGGCCGCTCCGGATTGCTAAGCTGCCGTTGCCGCGTCGGCACAAGTCCGCTGACCTCGATGGGAATGTCGCTCTGCCCAAAGGCCGTGACCGAGTAATGATCGGCATCAGCGCGATCGAATTCGTGCGTGCTGCCGCCTTGCAGGTGCATCTCCAGCTTGCCCTGCTTCGGCTCGGCAATTACAATCGCATTCTCCGCCAGGGTCACACGCGAGCCGTTCTCTCCACCGGCTTCCGCGAGAAACACGCCGTGCCATTGCGTGCCGCTGGCTGAAACGTCATTGATGTACAGCACGAGTCGTGGGAAGCGTTCGTCAAACACGCGGGGCTGCACCTGGAAGCTGACTTGTGAAGCGATAAGGTCGGCCTCCATGGTGCGAAACGTGCGCAGCGCGATGGGACCAAGCCACAGGGTCATCACCATGGTCGCGATCGCGCCGGTCACCGCCAGGACCCCGACCGGCAGCAGGATGCGCCGGCGTCCGATGCCCAGCGCCGTCAGTGCGATGATTTCGCTGTCCGCGGACATGCGGCCCAGGCCCAGCAGCACGCCGATGAGCACTGCCATCGGAATAGCGAACGTGAAGATCCCGGGGAAAATGCAGAGAAATAGTTTCAGAATCTGGCTGCCGGAGCCGCTGTGCCGGACAAACAACGACATCAGGCGCACGAGTTGCGGTACGAAGAAAACAAACGTGAAAACCACGAGTCCAAGGAACGCATGACGGAAAATTTCGCGGACGATGTAGCGGTCCAGGATGCGCATGACAAGAACGCTGAGTGTAACACGAGCGCCGATTCGCGACGGAAAGAGCGCGGCCGATGAATCGTGTGAACTTGGTGGTGTTGTGGCACATGCACCAGCCGCAGTATCGCGACCCCGATACCGGGCAGTATGTTTTGCCGTGGACGCGGCTCCATGCGGTGAAGGATTACTGGGGTATGGTGCAGGTGCTTGGCGAAACGCCTGGATTCCACGCTACATTCAACGTCGTGCCGGCGCTGGGCATGCAGCTCGAGGAATACGCCAGCGGCAAATTCACTGAGCCGTGGTTTGCGCTCGCGTTCAAGCCCACCGAAGAGCTGACCCGCGAAGACAAGGCGGAGATTCTCGCGCGCGCCTTTCAACTCAACCATGAGCGATTGATGTCGCGCTGGCCGCGCCTCGTCGAGCTGTTCGAGTGGTCGCGGCCGGCAGGTGGCGCGCAGGCGCAAGTGACTTTCACCCCGCGCGACTGGCGCGACCTGCAGGTGCTTTCGCAACTAGCCTGGATGGACGAGATTTGGCTGGCCAAAGACGAAGTGGTCAGCCGGCTGGCCAGCAAAGGCAAGGATTTCACGGAGCGCGATAAGTCCGCGCTGAAAGCAAAGCAGCTCGAACTCCTCGGCTTGGTGCTCCCGGCCTATCGCGAAGCCGCCCAACGCGGGCAGATCGAAATCAGCACCACGCCCTTCTATCATCCCATTCTGCCGCTGCTGTGCGATTCGGACATTGCTCGCGTTGCGAATCCCGGAACGCCGCTGCCTCGCCGCGCCTTTCGCCAGCCGGACGATGCGCGAGAGCAATTGCGCCGCGCGCGCGAGTATCACCAGCGCGTCTTCGGCGCTAATCCAGCCGGGTTGTGGCCGTCAGAAGGTTCCGTCTCCGATCAAGCGCTCACCATCGCGATGGAGGAGGGCTTTCAGTGGTTCGGCACGGATGAAGGAGTGCTCGGCCGCACACTCAACGTCGGATTTTTTCGTGACGCCTCGGGTCTGCCTGCTAACTCCGATCGGCTGTACAAACCCTATCGCGTGCAGTTAGCGGGAAGCTCTGTTACCGGATTATTCCGCGATCATCATTTGTCCGACCTGATCGGCTTCGTCTACAGCCGTATGGATAGCAAAGCCGCCGCGGCCGACCTGCACGGCCGCTTGCGCTCTCTGGGCGAACGCGTGCCGAGCCAGCAGCCGCTTACCGTGTGCCTGTTTCTCGACGGCGAAAATGCTTGGGAGTATTACCCCGGCAACGGGCGCGAATTTCTGCGTGAGTTTTACAAACGCATCCAGAACGATCAGGATTTTCGCGCGCTAACCGCCAGCGAAGCCATCGCCGCCGCCAAGGAAATCCCCGCCACCACCGGAATTTTCCCCGCTTCGTGGATCAACGCCAATTTCGACGTCTGGATTGGGCACGACGAAGATGTTGCCGCCTGGGAATTGCTCTGGGACGCGCGCCAGACCTATGCGCGCGCCGCCGAAGCGCGCAAGCAGGATCGCCACGATGCCCCGACGGAAACCGGCCTGAAAGAAGCTTATGAGTCGCTGCTCGCGGCGGAAGGCAGCGACTGGTGCTGGTGGTTCGGCCCGGAGCACAGCACCGCGAACGATGCGGAATTCGACGCGCTTTACCGCAAGCATCTCACTGGAGCTTACCTAGCCCTCGGCCAAGTGGCCCCTGAAGAGTTAGCCAAGCCCATTAAGCGCAAGCCCGAGCACGCCTTGCAAGTCCCGCCGACCGGCTTCCTCACTGTCACGGTCGATGGCCGTGATTCTTCCTATTTCGAATGGCTCGGCTCTGGCTTGTACTCCCCCGAGCGCCGCGGCGGTTCCATGCACGGCCGCATTTTTCATTTGCGTGAACTACGCTACGCCTTTGAAGACGATCGCTTCAGCGTGCGTGTCGATCTTTTCCCCGAAGCACTGGGGGAACTGGAGGATCCAGAATTTCGCGTCACCATCGGCGCCGCTGAGGAACTAACGGTGATGGTCAAGCTCGCGCGCGGCCGCATGCAGGAATTTGCGGTCGAGAAGGGCAACGTCTGTTTGCTGAATCCCAAGAACGTGGCGCAGGCCGCTTTCGACCGCATCCTGGAAGTTTCCGTAAATCGCAGCGACATCAGCTTGAAAGGGCAGAAGAGCCTCCGCCTGGGCGTCGCGCTGTGGCACGGCGGCTTGCCCGTCGACGTGCTTCCCGCGGAGGGTTTCCTTGAAATCCCGCTCGGCGACGAGCAGCACTCCTGGCCCATTGAAAACTAGAGCCGCGTCCCGCCGCAGCATCTCGCTGGGGCGCCAGCTTAAAAAAGTTTGATCGCCAAATCTTGCGGCCGCGACCCCACCGGAATCATCGTCAGCAAACTCTGGCTCCCGGCGCGCAAACCAATCACCGCGAGATCGCCCGACCCCTGGTTCACCACCAGCAGCAAACTTGGCTTCACGTCCGGATCGCTTGAATCGAACCGCAAAGCCTGCGGTGCCTGTCCCGCCGAAATTGGCCGTCCCACGCGGCGATTATTGATATCCACCGGCGCGACGCGCCCCGCCGCCGTATCCGTGACAAACATCTCGCTGGCATCCGGAAGCAGCACGCCATGCGTTGGAGCGGACCCCAGCAACACGTAGTCGCCAACCTCGTGCGTCCAAGTGTTAATGGCCTGCAGCCCATGTGATTCTGGCGAAATCACGTACAGCTCCCCTCCATCCGGTTTCAGCAACATCTCGGAAGGTCTCCCGGCCAACTGCAGGTTCGTCAGCAGCACGCCGCGGCGCAAATCCACCACCGACAATCGCGGCTCCGTCCGGCTCAGCACAAAGGCCACTGAGCTATCGGCCATCACCGCGACATCTTCCGGCTGTGCCACCACCGGCACACTGCCGCGCAGCGCCAGCGTAGCCGCGTCGTGAATTCCCAACGACGCATCGCGCCGGTTCACCACCAGCACGCTCTTCCCGTCGGGAGTCGCTCGCGCCAGCACCGGTTCGTGCCCCGTCCTCCCGCGCGCCACAACGGCGCGCGTCTGGCAATCAATCGCCACCACGGCATCGCTCCCCGACGCCGCGGTGTACACGCGATTGCCGTCCACCGAGAAATCCAACGCGTACGGCATCGCCCCCACTGCAACGCGTGACGCCACTTGATTTACCCGCGCGTTCAACACCCACACATAACCGCCCTGCGAGCTGACGCCCCACACCTCCGCCCGCGTAGGATGCTCGCGCATTCCTGATAGTCCCGGCCCCACGCTAACCCGCGCCACCGCGCGCAGCCGCACCAAATCCACAACCGCCACGCTCCCATCGTCCGTGCTGACATACGCATTCAGCCGCAATCCCGGCCGCAGGAACGATGCCCGTTGTTCGCGTAGCAGCAAAATCCCCGCGCCCGCCAGCAGCACCGCCGTCAGCGCAACCACCCGCACATTTCGCAAAGGGTTTTTCACAAGGAGTGACAGTAGGGACAGCCATTTCGGCTGTCCTCATTTTCCAGGAATCAATTCAGTTGCCGGTGCAGCACGGCCGCAATCTGCCGCACTTCTTCCGTAAGCTCCGCAAATTCCTCCGGCAAGATTGACTGCATCCCATCCGACAGCGCCTTATCCGGCTCGTGATGCACTTCCACCAGCAACCCATCCGCCCCGACGGCAATCGCTGCCCTCGAAAGCGGCAGCACTTTATGCCGTTTCCCGGTCCCGTGGCTCGGGTCCACCAGAATCGGCAAATGGCTGCGCTTCTTCACCGCCGGCACAATCGTCAAGTCCAGCGTGTTCCGCGAATGGTCCGCAAACGTGCGCACGCCCCGCTCGCACAGCATCACGTTGTAATTTCCCTCGGACAGCACATATTCCGCGGCCATCAGAAATTCATCCAGCGTCGCGGACATCCCGCGCTTCAGCAGCACCGGCTTCTTCGCCCGGCCTGCGCGTTTCAGCAGCGAAAAATTCTGCATGTTCCGGGCGCCGATCTGAATCACATCCGCGTACTCTTCGACCAGATCCAGACTCTCATTGTCAATGGCCTCCGTGACAATCCCAAATCCAAATTTCTGCCGCACCTTCGCCAAAATCTTCAACCCCGGCTCGCCCAGCCCCTGAAAACTGTACGGGGAAGTCCGCGGCTTATACGCCCCGCCGCGAAACAGCCGCACTCCGCTCTTCGCCACGCGCTCCGCAATCGCAAATGCCTGTTCTTCGCTTTCCACCGCGCAGGGACCCGCCACCAGCGCCACTTTGTCTCCACCGACAATCACGTCACCCAACGGCGTCGGGATCCGCAGAATACTGTCTTCTTCCTTCGCGTCGCGGCTCACCAGCTTGTACGGCTTGCTGACCGGAATGCACTCGACCACGCCCGGCAGCGATTCCAGCACGCCCAGGTCTACCGCCCCTTTGTTGCCCGTGATGCCAATCGCCGTCCGAATGGTCCCCGGAATCGGATGCGCCTTCAGCCCCAGGCTTTCGATGCGCCGGCACACTGCACGCACCTGCTCCTCCGAAGCATGCGACTGCATCACCACCAGCATCAGTTGCTCCTAAGCTGATTCGGTAAACGTGTAGTCTAAGCCAGCCGAAGCAGCGCCGCAAACTTTGGACTGCCGCGGTCTTGTGAGCTTCGAAGGGCCGCCGCTGTTACAGCGTAGGCACGTACGCAAAGAATCTTGCAAGTCTGCAACCGCCGATCTGCGCAGCACCCGTAGCGGCCGCCGCCTGCTCGCCCTGAGTCTCGAAGGGTGGCGGGCGCTTTTCATCAGCGTTGCCGAAATTCCCGCGTGTGGCCGCCTGTGTTAGAATAGCGAGTTCAACATGGAGCAGAATTTCTGATTGGGAATGCCTGAACAACCCCTCACCAACGTCATCGAATTCGACCCGGAAGACGAATACCGCCCCGAACCTGAGTCCGAACCCGCACCGCCGACCTGGATGGACGGCACTCTGCGCATCGGCATCCACACTTCCATCGCCGGCGGCTACATCAACGCGCTCGAATCCGCGCGCAAGCTTGGCTGCAACGCCCTGCAAATTTTTTCGGCCAGTCCGCGCATGTGGGCCGGCGGTCCATCGCGCATTGCGGAAGTGGACGCCACCGCTTTTCGCGCGCGCCGCGAAGCCGTCGGCCTAGGCCCCCTCGTCATTCACGCAAACTATTTGATCAATCTCGCCGCGCAACAGCCCATGCTGCGCACCCGCTCCATTCAGGCATTTCACGACGAACTTGTTCGCGGTGTCGCACTCGGCGCTGATTTCGTGGTTGTGCATCCCGGCGCCTGCGGTGAGTGCAAACCCGACCAAGCCGTGCGGCTCGCTGTGGAATCGGTCAAGCAAGCCGCAAAGAATCTGCCGGCAAATTCGCTCCGCATTCTGCTGGAAAACACCGCCGGTATGGGCACTGCCCTCGGCGCGCGCCTCGAAGACGTCGGCGAAATGCTGAACGCGCTGCAAGCCCTGCACGTCGGGGCCTGCCTCGACACCGCGCATCTTTTCGCCGCGGGCTATGACATCAAGAGCGAAGCTGGTCTCGCCTCCACGCTTGAACTCATCGAGCGCATCATTGGCCTCGAGCGCGTCCCGGTCTTCCACATCAATGATTCCAAGATTCCGCTCGGTGGTCGCGTGGATCGTCACGAACACATCGGCAAAGGCAAAATCGGAGCGGAAGCGTTTCGGCGCTTGCTCACCCATCCGCGCCTCAGCGCCGCTGTGGCAGGAGGGCTGCCCGGCCGCGCGTTCGTCGCCGAAACGCCCATCGATGATCCTGGCGACGACCGCCGCAACGTCGCCGCACTCTGGGAATTCGCCGGTCTGAAGGACCAAGCGCCGACGCCCGAAAAAGGCTTCTCGATGCTAACCGCCGCCGCGAAAAAGAAAGTAGCGCAGCAGGTAAAATCGAGCCAAGCAGCAAGCCGCAAGATGCGTGCACACGTAGCGGCCGCGGACCGTCGCGGGCGCCTTTCGACGCACACAAAGAAATCGCTCGCGAAGCCAAAGACTCGCCGTAAAAAAGGATAATCCGGCGTGGCCGAATACAACCCACAACAAATCGAAACCAAATGGCAAAAGCGCTGGGCCGATGCGCGCGTTTTCGAGACAGAAGTCGATCCCGCCAAGCCCAAGTATTACGTCCTGGAAATGCTGCCGTATCCTTCCGGCACGCTGCACATGGGCCACATGCGCAATTACACGATTGGCGACGTGGTGGCGCGCGTAAAGCGCATGCGCGGCTTCAATGTGCTTCATCCCATGGGCTGGGACGCTTTCGGCTTGCCCGCCGAGAACGCCGCCATCACCAACAAGACCCATCCGCGCACCTGGACCAACAACAACATCGCCGAATTTCAGCGCGTCCTGCGCCGTTTCGGCTTCAGCTACGACTGGCGGCGCGAGATTTCCACCTGCGAGCCGGAATACTATCGCTGGAACCAATGGTTTTTCCTGCGCATGCTGGAGCGCGGCCTCGCTTACCGCAAGAAGAGCCGTGTCAACTGGTGTCCCAAGTGCTGCACCGTGCTGGCCAACGAGCAGGTCATCAACGGAGGCTATTGCTGGCGCCACGAAGATACGCTCGTCGAGTCCCGCGAAATCGAGCAGTGGTTCCTCAAGACCACGCACTACGCCGAGCAACTGCTCGATGATCTGAAAGAGCTCGAAGGCGGCTGGCCCGAGCGGGTCATCACCATGCAGCGCAACTGGATCGGCAAGTCCATCGGCGCGCGCGTGAAATTTCCCGTGGCCGATGTTGCCGGTGTCGAGCCAATCGAGGTCTTCACCACCCGCATCGATACTATCTACGGCGCCACCGCCATCATCCTTGCCCCCACGCATCCGCTGACGCAAAAGCTCATCGCCGGATCACCGCAAGAAAAAGACGCGCAAGCCAAGGTCGCTCAGATGCGCCAGACTTCGGTGAAGGCGGAAGATCTTGCCACTGCTGAAAAGGTCGGTTTTTTCACTGGACGCTACGCCACGAATCCTTTCAACCAAGAAAAGCTTCCCATCTGGGTAGGGAACTTCGTCTTGATGGAATACGGTACCGGCGCCATCATGGCCGTTCCCGCGCACGATCAGCGCGACTTCGAGTTCTGCCGCAAGTACGGTTTACCCATCCGCGTTGTAGTACAACCGGTAGATGGCGAGCCACTCGATCCTGAAAAAATGGTCACGGCCTTCGACGAGCATCAGCGCGGCAAGCTCGTGAACTCTGGGATTTACAGCGGGCTGTCCGTCGACGAAGCCATTCTCGCCATGTCCGCGCATGCGCAAGCCAAAGGGTTTGGCCAGCGCGAAACGATTTTTCGCCTCAAAGACTGGGGCATCTCCCGCCAGCGGTACTGGGGCACGCCAATCCCGGTGGTCTACTGCGCCAAAGACGGAATAGTGCCTGTCCCGGACAAGGATCTTCCTGTAGTGCTTCCGGAAAATGCCAAGCTGACCGGTGAAGGCGGATCGCCGCTCGCTGCCACTCCGGAATTTGTGAACACCACGTGCCCGAAATGCGGCGGCCCCGCGCGCCGCGAAACCGACACGATGGACACCTTCGTCGACTCCTCTTGGTATTTTTATCGATACTGCGACCCGCACAACGACAAAGCTCCGTACGATTCCGCGAAAGTTGCCTATTGGTTTCCCATCGACCAGTACATCGGCGGCATCACCCACGCCATTCTGCACCTGCTGTATTCGCGCTTCTGGTGCAAGGTCATGCGGGACCTCGGCCTTATCAATCACAACGAGCCCGCCGCACGCCTTTTCACGCAGGGCATGGTGCAAAAGGGCGGTGTGGCCATGTCCAAGTCCCGTGGCAACGTCGTCGGCGCCATGGAAATGGCCGAAAAATACGGCGCCGATACCGGACGCCTCTACACCCTGTTCGCCGCGCCTCCCGAAAAAGACTTGGAGTGGAGCGAAGAAAGCATCGAAGGCGCGTGGCGCTTCATCAACCGCGTTTTCCGCCTTGTGGACCGCCATGCCACAGCATTGCGCGGCGTAAAGAGCTCGTTCAATGCTGCCGGCGCCACCGAGCAGGAGAAGGCGCTACTGCGCAGGACGCACCAGGCACTGCGCCGTGTCACGCAAGATTTCGAATCGCGCTGGCACTTCAACTCCGCTATCGCGCTGATCATGGATCTCTACAATGAAAGTCACGCCCCGCTCGAGCAGGGCGTGCGCTCCGAGATTGCGAAACATGTCTTGGAAATGCTCACGCTGATGCTCGCTCCCATGACCCCCCATCTCGCCGAAGAGCTGTGGGAGATGCTCGGGCACTCCGAAGGCCTCTCGAACACGAGCTGGCCCGCTTTCGATCCCGAACTCGCGCGCGATGAAGAAGTCGAAGTCGTCGTGCAAGTCAATGGTCGCGTGCGCGCGAAAATGACGGTTCCGGCTGGCTTGAGTGAAGCCGCTCTAGTCCCGAAGGCCCTCGCGATACCAGCGGTAGCCCAGCACATCAACGGCAAGCGCGTGGTAAAACAAATCGTCGTGCCCGACAAGCTCGTGAATTTAGTCGTTGCGTAGGGGCGCAGCATGCTGCGCCCCAGCTAGGCAAGATTGCTAATCACAGCGGACGGTTTTTTCTTGCGAGGCTAGTCGTGAATCGCCTCGCTCGATGCAAAAAAGGGGGACAATGTCCAGCGGAGCCCAAATGCAACACCAGCACGAACGCCCTAACTCCGAACGCGGCGGTGTAGTCGTCCTCGATTTCGGCGGCCAATACACGCAGCTCATCGCCCGCCGCATCCGCGAACAGCAGGTGTTCTCCTCCGTTCTCCCATGCACCACCACGCTCGATGAAATCCGCAAGCTCGAGCCCACGGGCATCGTGCTGTCCGGCGGACCCAGCTCGGTCTACGACGCGCAAGCTCCCAAATGTGACCCGGCCGTGCTTTCGCTCGGCATCCCGGTGCTGGGAATCTGCTACGGGATGCAATGGCTCACCTATCACCTGGGCGGGAAAGTTGAACCTGCCGAGCGTCGTGAATACGGCAGCGCCGTTCTGAACATCGACAGCGCTGCTCACCCATCCGAGCTCTTTGCCGATTTTCCCAACTCCCTGCGCATCTGGAACAGCCACGGCGACCACGTCGTCGGGCTGCCTCCCGGCTTTCGCACCGTTGGCCGCACGCAAAACGCCGTCGCCGCCGTCGAAGATCCCCAGCGCAAAATTTACGCCGTTGAGTTTCATCCCGAGGTGCGCCACACCGATCGCGGCACGGAAATTCTCCGCAATTTTCTATTTCGCGTCTGCCAGGCGGAAAAAAAGTGGAGTGGTGCTGCATTCATCGAGGAAACCACCGAAGCGATTCGAACGAAAGTAGGGAACAGCCGGGTCATCTGCGCCCTCAGCGGCGGTGTGGATTCCACTGTCGCAGCAGTGCTGGTGCATCGCGCCATCGGCGACCGGCTGACCAATATTTTCGTCAATACCGGCTTGCTGCGCAAAAATGAATTCGAACACACGCTCGAAATGCTCCGCGACCGTCTCGGCCTTCGTGTGATCGGCGTCGATGCTTCCGAGCGCTTTCTTGCGCAACTCAAGGGCGTCGCTGAACCCGAGCGCAAACGCAAAATTATCGGCGCCGAATTTATTTCCGTCTTTGCTGACAAAGCCATGGAGTTGCAAAAAAATGAGGCGCACGGCGAAATCGCCTACCTAGTGCAGGGAACTCTCTACCCGGACGTGATCGAATCGGTCTCGGTGAAAGGCCCTTCCGCGACTATCAAAACGCATCACAATGTGGGCGGGCTGCCGGAGAAAATGCCTTTCGCGCTCATCGAACCCTTGCGCGACCTCTTCAAAGATGAAGTCCGCCGCATCGGTAGGGATCTCGGCCTTCCGAACGAGCTTTTGGTGAAACATCCGTTTCCCGGGCCAGGTTTAGCCGTACGGGTACTTGGCGAGGTGAGCGCTGAAAGTCTGGTAATTCTGCGGGAAGCGGACGCCATCGTTGTCGACGAAATACGCCGTGCCAGCCTCTACGAGAAGGTCTGGCAAGCTTTCGCTGTCCTGCTCCCCGTACGCAGTGTAGGGGTGATGGGCGATTACCGCACCTACGGTCTCACCATCGCCGTGCGCGTAGTCGAGTCCGAAGACGCCATGACCGCCGACTGGGTGCGCTTGCCCGGTGATGTTCTCGAACGTATCTCCACTCGCATCGTCAACGAAGTTCCCGGCGTCACGCGCGTTGTGTACGACGTCAGTTCGAAACCGCCGGGCACCATCGAGTGGGAATAGGGAACTGAAAGGCAGTTTGCGGGGAAATACCTGGGAAGCCTTCGGAGAGGGAGACGCGCTGCGGAGATACCTGTGCGTGCCCTCAATATTAGGCCGCGCTTCGTGGGGTTTGCGCGGCCCGTTCTTGAGATTGTGTCATTCTAACCGTCAATTCCAGGAAGTAAAGGTTTCCCTGGAACTAGCGGTTGGCCATTTTCTGCGCCATGTATAGAATGAGCTTGCGATCTTCTTCGTCGGCTTTGCCCAACAACCTGCGAAGCTTGTTGAGGAAGCGTGCCTCTTTGCCGCTCGTGCCCCATGCGATATCGTCCGAAGACTTTCGCTTGGGCAAGTTCGGCAGTACGGGCGGTTCTTCACCGTCGTAGAAGAGTTGATAGAGTGGGCATTCGAGAGCGCGGGCCATTTTCTCCAACGTCTCGATGGCCGGTACAGTATGGCCATTCTCGACTCGAGAAATATAGCAGCGAAGGAGACCCGTACGCTTTTCGATATCGCCCTGGGAGAGTTTCTTTTCCTCACGCAGTGCGCGGAGGCGATCACCAATAATCATGCAGCTATTATTGCATGTAGTTAAGGGGTCTGCAAGTACAAAGTTGCGGACCTTGAAAATGAAACAGATGGTGCGGCCCATGAAACTCCGCGCTAAAAGGGCGTAACCTGAAACCCATGGCACGCGTCCCAAAAGCAGAGCCCACAGCCACTGCCACCGCGGCCGCTCTGAAACCCGCAGCTGCCACGGTGCCGGGCGTCTCGGATGACCGGGAACTAGTACGGCGAGCGCAGGCCGGGGACAAGGAGGCGTTCGAAGAGTTGGTGCGCAGCCATCAGCATCGCGTTTTTGCCGTGGCTGGCGGGATCCTCCGCCGCCGCGAAGATGTAGAGGACATCGCGCAGCAGGTCTTCGTCAAGGCTTATTTCTCGCTGAAACGCTTCGACCAGCGCGCCGCCTTCAGCACCTGGCTCTACAAAATCACCGTCAACGAGTGCTGGGATCTGCTGAGAAAGAAAAAGGTTAGGCCGCTTCTGTATGAATCTGACCTCAGCGAAGAGCAGGCCCAGCAGTTCAGTGCCAGCGAAAGGCTTGAGAGCGGCGCCCAAGACGTTTCCGACAAACTTGAAGCCCAGGAGCATGTGGAGCGCCTGCTGCTGGGCTTGGACGAGCGCGACCGTATGATGCTGATCTTAAAAGAGGTTGAAGGCTTTGCCATCGAGGAAATTGCGGCAATTCTGGACCTGAACGCGAACACCGTGAAGGTCCGTCTGTTTCGCGCCCGACGCCGGATCGTGAATCAGGCGCGCAAGCGCAAAGACGGAGCCTGAGGAGTTTGGTAGTGTTCCAAACTGAAACAGCACGGATTGGTGCGACACAAATTGAGCTTCATCCGGGCACCTCTTGGGGTAGCGTCGGAGCGAATTCTTTAAAGCAGTAAGGAGGCGGGTATGTGGAACCTGCTAAAAATAGGAAAGAAACAAGAAGCCTGTAAACGCCTTCGCGACACCCTCGAAGACGTGGCGGAAGTGGCGGCGCTCTCATCCGCGCAGAAAGAACACTTGTCCGAATGCCCTGATTGCCAGGCCGCCGCGGACGATATTTTGATGAGCCGTATCATCATTCGGGAATTGCCTGCGCGTGCGGCACTGCCCGGGACCTGGTTTGCGCCCGGCGTAATGGCTGCCATCGCTACCCGGGAATCCGAGCTACGCCAGTCGCTGGAGGCTTGGGCCGCCGTGCCCCGGCTTGCTGCGCGCCTGACCTGGGCTTCGGCGCTGGCTCTCCTGCTGGCCAGCACCTGGCTATACGAATCGCCGAAATTCGCGCAGAACTCCCCCAACCAAGGGGCCGTTGAATCTTTGTTTGATTCGCCACAATCGGCAGCATCTGATGATGTCCTGCCGGCGATGGAGAGAGGGCAATGACCGATACCAGCGCCAGCCGTAAAGCTGCCCTGTGGGTGGGTGCCGTATTTTTTCTCGGTGCGGCACTGGGCGGCGTTTTGGGCTATCTGTTTGCGCATCGCCCGGTGAACGCTGCCAATCCTCCGCTCAGCGAACCTGAGCGCCGCGCGCAGCGGGTCAAACAGCTCACCAAGGATCTGTCGCTAACGCCGCAGCAGGCGCAGCAACTCGATGCCATTCTCCTGCAGCGCCATACCGAAACCAAAGCCATTCACGATCAGACCGATGCGCAGCTTGACGCCGTACGCCAGAAAGGACGGGCGCAGCTCCGCGCCATTCTCAATCCCGACCAGTTGCCCAAGTTCGAGGAATTTCTGAAGCACATGGATGAACAGCGCAAGCGCAACGGCCTGCCTCCACCTCGCTAGTTCTTTCCTCAGCCGGGGATTACACTTTTACGATCAGCTTGCCAACATTGCCGCCGGTGAAGAGCATGTTGATGGCGTCGGGGGCTTTCTCCAGGCCTTCCACTATCGTTTCCCGGTCTTTCAGTTTGCCGAACATTTTCCATTTGCCGAGCTGCGTGGCTCCTTCCATGAAGCGATCCGCATAATCGAGGATGATGAAACCTTGCACGCGCAGGCGTTTCCTCAAAATCGTGGCGAAGCTCTCGAGGGCCGGATCTTCCTTGGTATAACCCGAAATCAGCCCGCACAAAACAACGCGCCCGTGCAGATTCATGCGCTTCAACACTTCGTGCATGATTTCGCCGCCCACATTTTCGTAGTCGATGTCCACGCCTTTAGGCGTAGCCGCGGCCAGCTTTTCTTTCCAGTCCGGCTGCTTGTAGTCCACAGCGGCATCGAAGCCGAGTTCGTCGGTAAGCCATTTGCATTTTTCCGCGCCGCCGGCAATTCCGACCACGCGGCAGCCGTGAATTTTTCCGATTTGTCCCGCAATGCTCCCGGTGGCGCCCGCCGCCGCGGAAACCACCAGCGTTTCTCCCTTTTGCGGCTTGGCAATCTCCATCATCCCGAAGTACGCGGTGATTCCCGTGAAGCCGAGCACGCCGAGAAATGCCGTGTCTGAAAGGAAGGGAACTGGCGGAATTTTCCGGAAGCTGCCGCGTTTATCGACGGCGTCGATGACGCAGTAATCCTGCAGACAAGTGAGCCCGACGACTTTGTCGCCCTTCTTGAAATCTTTGTGGCGCGACTCCACCACTTCCGCTAAACCGGCGGCGCGCATGACCTCGCCGATAGCCACGGCCGGCAGGTAGGTGTCGACAGCCATCCACACGCGCATGGTTGGATCGATGGAGAGGTATTTCACGCGGGCAACTGCCTGGCCGTCTGAGATGGTGGGCAGCGGCGCTTCCACAAGCTGCAGATCGCCAGGCGCGAGCAAGCCCTGCGGCCGCGCACCCAGGATCAGTTGTCGGTTGATATCAGGCATCTATCACCAACCGCTATCCTTCTGGTTTGAAGGTCTTTCCATTCTTACACCCAATGGCGTGCGGAGGTTTGCGCTCACTACTTGCTAGCAGGTCCAGGCGGAATTTAATTGGCTGCGATTCACCTCGCGAGACCTCCGTGAGCACTGTGTTGGGTGCTTTCAGAATAAAATCACCTTTCGAGATTCCGCCATCAACATAGCTGTCTAGCGCGCGAATCGCATCGTCTTAACACTGTAGAAAAGCGTTGGCGCGTGCCAAGCCTGATGGCCACCAGAACTGGTGAGGCTAAAGACAAAATACTTTTGATCCGGCGTCCATGCTGCTTTCACCACCCCGAAGCCGTGTTCCCCGTCTTCAGAGGAGTAGTCGAGCGCGCAGAGCATTCGATTGTCGGCGGTGTAGAACTCGATTTTGCTTTCGATCGTGGCTTCGGGCTTGGCGAAGTCTGCAACCAACACTCGTCGCCCCTCTTTGGATCGATATTCCTTTGCCGCTCGGCTACGCGAAATCTGTGGCAAGAGAATTTGAAGAACAATCAGGGCTACTGTCAAAATTTTTCCTATTAGTATTTCTGCTTGCATCAGCTTGACGCGCGCACAGCCAAGAATGGCTGTGCCATCTAGAAGGGGATGTCTTCGTCGGAGATTTCGGGGGGGGCGCCGGGAGCTGCGGGTTCGTCGTGGCCTCCTCCGGCATCGAAGTCATCGCCGCCGCGCGCCGCGCCTCCGCTCATGCCGCCTGCGCCTGCGCTTGCGCCGGCTGCGGCGCCGTCAGCGCGTCCACCCAGCATGCGGAAATTACTTGCGACGATTTCAAAGCTGGTGCGCTTCTGACCTTCCTTGTCCTGCCACTCACGGGATTGAATGCGTCCCTCGATGAAAATGAGCGAACCCTTTTTGAGATATTGCTGCGCAATTTCGGCTTGCTTCCCCCAGACGACAATCTTGTGCCACTCCGTACGCTTCTGTCTCTCGCCGTTGCGATCTTTGTAGGTTTCGTCGGTGGCGACGGAAAAATTGGCTACGGCCTGGCCGCCGCCGGTGTAGCGGGTCTCGGGATCGCGGCCCAAGCGGCCGACGAGAATGACTTTGTTAACGGACATAAAATCCCCCTGATTGTATCGCGAGCAAACGGACGAGATCCCTCGTCGCTGCGCGCCTTCGGGATGACGATCCTTGTTGGATCGGCACTTTATTCACTGACATTCGAAAATCCCCCTTGCAGGTGAGGACGATAGCAGAAAGGAAGGAGTGAGGCAAAGAACAGGTTAACCATAACCAGCACACCCACCCCCTGTTTTCTGGATCTGTTCATTCTAAAGAAGTTTAAGTCCAATGATTTTGGATCTGCGCATTCTAAAGGGGTTACCGGTGCAAATCTCGGATTTGCGGATTCTAAAGGGATTAGCGTGAACTGGGGTTGAGGTAACACAGAAGAGGCTAGCACGAGAACTTGTCCTCGTCAAGTAGATAATTATGTGGTTAATCGTAAATCCCATTTTGGGAAGGCGTACGACCGCTGACTGGCTTGGGTCCTAGACGCAGACAAGATGGCCACCAGCCCGGTAAACTGCGCCTACGCGACGCGGACGGGTAGAGCCGGGGATGAACCACAACCTTGACAGGACGTTGTTCTGGCGGATGCTGATGCTAGCTTTTTTGGGCTTGGCATGGATGCCGACGCTTCGCGCACAAATCGACGAGAGAGAGTCCGCCTTCAGCGAGGCACCATTTGCACAATGGCTTGCGGAGGGTCCCCGGGCGCAGCTTCCCTGGAAGACGCATATTTTCCCGGCTCAGCTTTCCTTGCACCAGCGGCTATCGGTGCGCATTCAGGCCGAGGTAGACGGGAACGAGTTGTTGCGGAGATGTTGCGACGGACGCGCGGTGGCGCTGCTGCAAATCACGGATCAGCAGGGCCGAATTTATCAAAATCATGCCATTCGCGATTTGAAGGATGCGACATCCGGGATGAGCCAATACATGGTGCATTTCTCCTGGAGCGCGTTTGTGTTGCCGGGCGACTACCAGGTTGCATTGGCGCTTTATTACAGCGGAAGGCCAGAGCACAGCGTAGCTTTGGAGAGATTGCACGTTAGTCCGCTTAAGAACGATCCTCTAGCCGGGTCCTGGCGAGACTTACCACCGGTAGAGTTCTCTGACCCAGATTCCGAAGGAATGGACGACTTGTTTCTTCCAGGAGTAACAGGTCGACTGCACCTTCCTGTCACGAGCCGAGGCCCGGTTCGTGTTGAAGTACTGGAGAACTTGACTCCCTATCGAATAGAGCAGCGCCGCGCCAAGCTGTACAGAGACAGGCTGTCCGGTCTTCTGGCAATTTTGAAGACGTTCGGACAACTGGATGTGCGAGACGGCACACTTGACGTGGCTACACTGGACTTTACGCGGAGCCGGACTACTTTTGAGCAGGACGGATTACAAGGCGGCGATGTGAACTGGGAGAGGTTGCGAGAGGCCCTGGTGGCGAACGACCCGAGCGTAATCGACGTTCACGACCTACGGGACGACGCGCAATACGCGGTGTACTTTCGCAAGGAAATGACGCGACGATTGAGCAAGAACAGCAATTCTAAAAACACGGAGAGCGGTCCAGCAAAGCGAGTCTTTATCGTCATCAGCGGCCCGATAGGATTTGGTTTCGGCAAAACGCAGCCGATTGCGCCTCCGGCTGATGCGAATTTCGTCCTCTATTATCTCCGATATGAAGTTGTGCCGGAGCCAGCCTTTCGAGCCAGGACCGGCCTGCCTATGCCCGGAATGATAGAGGACCCGGTGCCACGCTTGGAGCAGGTCGATGACAGTGTCGGAAAGATGCTGAAGGATTTGAAGCCGCGCACGTTTGGGGTGCATTCGGCGGAAGGCTTGCGAAAGGCGCTAGCAGCGATATTGGAGGACATTTCGAAGATGTAGCAGCACCGCGCTTGATGCGCCTGCGGTTGTTCCGGTCTGTGGCTGGGCATGGATGCCAGCCATTAGGAGGCTTCGATGAAACGTGTAGTTATTTTTGCAGGACTGTTGATGAGCTTGCTGCTGTGTATCATGCCAGGCGCGGGGCTCCTGAACGCTGCGCCAAACAAGGCCGAGAAGGAAATTGCGGACATGGAATCGAGGTGGGCGAAGGCTCAAAAACTCGGGAACGCCGCGGTGGTTGCGCCGATGCTGGCCCGCACATTCGTCAACACCGATGCTGACGGGCAAACCTATGGCAAGGAAAAGCTGCTCGCGAATCTCAAAGGCGGGCAATGGGAACAGAACGGTATCAGCGATGTGAAAGTAACAGTGTATGACCACGCCGCCGTTGCCACAGGCACGTGGTCAGGAAAGGGTGTCGATGGCGACGGAACCAAAATCGATCGCGAGGAACGGTGGACGGACACCTGGGTGAAGATGCCGGGCGGAAACTGGGAATGCGTGGCGAGCCAGCAAACGGCGACCAAGAAGCAATAACGTGTATGCGGCGGTGACAAGGAGCAAGAGTATGGGGGCCAGGCTGAACGGCTGACTCTACGTGGTTTCGTCGCCGGGCGACTCGATTTCTGGGAGGTCTTCGCTGGTCGCGCGTTTTAGCTCGCGGCGGATGGTGTCGGAGGAGAAGCCGGCGCGGAGTAGGCTGCGGTAGAGGGAGGCGATTTTGCGGTCGTCGATCTCGCCTCGAAAGAATTTTAGTTTGCGTTCGATGCGCTGGCGGACCACGGCGGCTTCGTCGGTGTTTGCCGCGGCTTCTTCTACGGCGGTCTCGATGTGGCGGTCGGGAACACCGCGGGCGCGGAGTTCGCGGGCTACGCGGTATTTGCCTTGGTGGCGGATTTCGGTGCGCTGGCGGGCGAACTGTTTGGCGTAGCGGGCATCGTCGATCAAGCCATTTTGTTTGAGGCGGGCGAGGACTTTTTGGATCAGGTCTTCGTC
>JGI12635J13318_1000122_pt1 | contig 18775 bp, 18 predicted proteins | sample BlaSpr_A8_OM2_M2_FD_13318 | JGI IMG/M metagenome (IMG submission 13318) | reverse complement strand
CTGTGGCCCGTCCAAGGCGGCGAGCCGCGACGCCTGGGCCAGGCCACCGGCCACGATCCCGCGTGGTCGCCGGACGGTACGCAGATCGTATTTGTGCGCGGCCAAAGTCTGTACTCAATTCATCGCGATGGCACGCAGCTTCGTGAACTTGTTCACGTTAATGGACGTCCCGAAACTCCAGCCTGGTCACCCGATGGAGAGAACATACACCTTACGATTGACGCAGGCGAATACGGCACCGAATCTTTGTGGGAAATGTCAGCCGATGGTAGCGGCTTGCACACAATTCTTGCGAATGGGACGCCTTCTCGCCAGGCCGCCGGAAACTGGACCGCCGACGGCAAATACTTCCTGTTTTCCGGCTGCGACCGATACGACTGTAACTTGTGGGCCATCCGTGATGCTTGGAGTTGGCTACGGCGTTCGCACCACGGCCCTTTTCCTCTGACAAGCGGACCAGACTCACTGCATGTGGCCATCCCGGCTCAAACCGGTTCACGAATCTTTGCCTTCAGCTTTCGCTCACATCGCGAACTTGAGCGACTTGAACCTGGAACTTCTCGCTTTTCTACGTTGAGCGTTGATGCCAATGCTGAGGAGGCCGGCGTTTCCCCAGACGGCCAAATGGTGGTCTATTTTGACCGGCCGGACGGCTCTTTGTGGCGCAGCCGGAAGGATGGGTCACAGCGAATACGTTTAACCAATCCTCCGCTCGAGGGCTTATCCCCGCGATGGTCGCCGAAGGGTGAACAGATTCTTTTTACGGGAGTACGTAAAGGCCAAGCTCGGCAGATCTATATTCTTTCTACGGACGGTGGTTCGCTGCGGCCAGTCCTTCCCAAAGGATGGGAAGGTTTGAATGCAGACTGGTCGCCCGACGGGTACCGTATCGTTGTCACTATGCGGAATCAGAAGATTCATCCTCAATACGCACTCTTTTTGCTTGAGCCGACAACCGGTGTCTTAAAGGAGTTGCCTGATTCGAAGAATCTCAGCGACTCCCGCTGGTCTCCAGATGGCCGCTACATTGCCGCGGAGGATAACTCAAACCGTCGCATTGTTCTGTATGACATGCGCAAGGAAGAGTGGTCTTCGATTGGTTCCGGCGGCCTTCTGCAATCGCCTCACTGGTCCTCGGACGGTTCATCGATCTATTTCCAAGACCAACTTGACGATGAGGAATCCGTATTTCGAGCGGACGTTGTTACGCGAAAAGTCGACCGCATCATGGGCTTTGGACCGATCCTGCAGGGCAGCGCGACGCAGTGTCTATTCAGCGGCGTTGGTCGCGACGGCTCTCTTTACGTGATGGTCGAGCGGGGAGTCACCGACATCTACGCACTGGATCTCGACCTACCCTGATCAGGACACACTCTCGCGGTTATTTATTTCAGGCAGTAAACCAATTTATGTATCGCTGTTGAAGTGGTTCCGCTTCCTGTAGGCCATTACGGCAATGGCGATGCAGATGAGCATTGGGGGCGCCACTAACATAAGGATGCCGCTCCGCAGCGCCTGGATAACGCGGTGTCCAGCGCCAGCTGCCTGCGTATAGCACAGCGCGCAATTTTGAGCGAAGACCAGGCTCGGTACGAAGAGAGCAGCAACAAGACCGAGCGCGCGTGCCAACCAGGTTACTTCAGCTTGGCGACTGCGGCTCATCTGCGACCCCCTCCCGTTAAGTATCCTCACCATATACGCTGGCGTCAAGCAGCAGTGACTAGTGCGGAAATGGTCTCATGCGCAGCAGGCGGAAGCTGTCCGACCAGAACATGTTCATCATCAGCAGAACAAAGATAGTGGCAGGAATAAGCGTCAAGAACAGGCTGCGGCGCTCCTGCGCAAGGTGCATGAAGTACATTACTGCCAACGCGCCGCCGCAAATCGCAAGGCCCAGCAAAATAACCAGCAGCGCTGCGGTCGAGAAGTGCTGGTAGGCAAGGAAAACCTCAAGGCCCGCGATGCCGAGTAGAACGAAGTAAACGGGCAGATATTTCGCAATCACGTTACCTGACTTTCTTGGGGCTGTCATCGATCCTCTCCCTCCACGGTCCGGGTGTGCTAGCGCGAAATATTCAGCAGGTAGATCAGCGGTACGACAAACATCCATACCAGATCCACGAAGTGCCAATACAAGCCGGTCGTTTCCACGTGACCCGCCGTCAAGCTGCCTCGGGAGAAGCCGCGAGAGATGACAGCAATGGCCACGACTCCACAGATAACGTGAAGCAAGTGCAGCCCGGTAATGCTGAAGAAGGTGGCGCCAAAAAGCGGCGAACCCCAGGGATTCTGAAACAGCCGGACGCCCTCATCGATCAGCGCGAACCATTCCCGGATATGCAGGCCCGCGAAGATCACACCGAGCAAAATTGTAGACCATAGGAAGCGGTTGGCCTTGGCTTTGTCGCCAGCCTTCGCGGAGTCCACCGCGCCAAGCATTGTCAGACTGCTGGTGATAAGAACGAAAGTCATGATGATGACATTGAGAATGCTCGGATTAAACTTGAAGGGCGCGGGCCAATCACTACTCGCGGTACGTAGGTAGCCATACCCAAAGAGAATGGCTCCGAACGTCACCGCATCCGAGATGAGGAACAACCACATGGTTAGCTTTCTGGAGGGGATCGCGTACGGTGATCCCTCCATCAAAGCGCCGTCGTGTCCGTGCATGGCCATTTCGGACTCGTTCACAGTTTCTCTCCCATTCTGACGCTTAGAGCCTCATACGTATAACGAATAGCAGATAGAGCCACAGCCCTCCCATGAAATGCCAGTAGATCGCCGTGCTATCAAACGTGCTTCGCCGGAAGACATCGCGGCTGCCGGTAAGCCGCCTGATTACGTAGACAAGGGCGGTGATGCCGCCGAGAACGTGCAGCGCGTGCATGCCGGTGAAGACGTAGAAGAATGAGCTGTTGGGATTCGTGGCGAGGTAGAGTCCCTGTGCGGCGAGTTTTCGCCAGGCCAAATACTGCCCCGCAACGAAGGTCAACCCGAGCGCCAGCGTAACGAAGACCCACCGCAAGCTGCTGCGAAGCGCGCTGGCTTCCCCTGCAAGCCCTCTCGCTATCACGCGGTGCGACATCTCGAGAGTAAAGCTGCTCATGAGCAATACCGCTGTATTCACATACAGGAGAGGAGGAACAACGAGATGTGTCCAGTCTCCAGAGCCCTGCCGCACAAAGAGCGCGCTGGTAAACGCCGCGAACGACATGGTAATTGCGAAGATTGCAACCCAGATGCCACTTCGAGAGGCGTCGGGAGGGCGGGACTTTGCCATGACCGAGACTCTGATCGCGTTCCCTTCTGGCGGCAAGGGAGGGGCCTGCGCGGGTGCTGGAGGAAAGGTGGTAGTAGACATGGTCACTCGCTTCTCTTCCTTAGATCGCTGACGGTGAGCTGATATTGTTACGCACGGCCAGCGCTCCGGCCAATTACTCGGTGACGATCTGTTCCGGCGAATCCTGCATCACGTAGTCACCCTTCGAACCCTTCAACCCGTATTGATAGGAATCGTGATAAACGACAGGATGTTTTCCGCCGAAATTGTTCCAGGGCGGAGGCGATGGAATGCTCCACTCAAGCGAAGTTCCGTTCCACGGATTCTGTGGAGCAGGTTTGCCGCGAAAGCGGCTGTGGATTAGGTTATAGAGAAAGATGAATTGGCCGGCACCGGTGATGAGCGCCGCAATGGTTATGAATTTGTGTAACGGCAGCAGCGGCGCCATGAAGTCATCGACAAACGACGAATAGCGGCGCACGTTTCCCGCCATTCCGAGGTAGTGGAAAGGCATGAAGATACAGTAAGTCCCCACAAAAGTGATCCAGAAATGCAGCTTGCCGAGTGTTTCATTCATCATCCGGCCTGACATTTTGGGGAACCAGAAATAGGTTCCGGACAAGATGCCAAATATGGCCGCGACACCCATAACCATGTGGAAGTGTCCCACCACGAAGTACGTTGCGTGGAGATAGATGTCAATCGATGGCTGGGCGAGGAAGAACCCACTTACACCGCCGCTGACAAACATTGAGACAAAACCGAGTGCAAAAAGCGATGCAGACGTGATCTGGAGATTCGCCCCGTAAAGACTCCCCAGCCAGATCAGCGTCATGATTGTCGCCGGGATGGTTATCGTCAGCGTAGGGAAGGAGAACAGCAAGGAAGAGAAGGGATTCATCCCGCTTACGAACATATGGTGTCCCCATACCATCCAGCTCAGGAAACCAATGGACATCATCGAGTAAATGATGACCTTGGCGCTGAGAAGCGGTTTCCGCATGCTCGTGATCAGCACATGCGAAACAATGCCCATCGCTGGCAGAATCGCAATGTATACCTCTGGGTGGCCGAAGAACCAGAACAGGTGCTGCCACAGCAAGGGCGATCCGCCGGCGTGATTTTGCAAACGATCGCTAAGAACCAATCCTGCTGGAATAAAGAAGCTCGTCCCGGCCATACGGTCCAAAATCAACAGCAGGCAGGCCGGGAGCAACACTGCGAACGCGAGCAATCCAATGCACGAAGTAATGAACCATGCCCAAGTACAGATGGGCATGCGCATCAGGGTCATTCCCTTCGCGCGCAAATCCAGCGTGGTGGAGATGAAATTCAGCGAGCCAAGCAACTGCCCGATACAAAATAGCGATATGGATATCGCCCAGAGGTTCTGCCCCCATCCCAGACCCGGTCCCGCGTCGCTACCAACGGCACTAAGCGGCGCGTAAGCCGTCCAGCCGGAGGTCGGGGGACCATCCGGAATGAAAAACGCCGTAAATAAGACGAGAAAAGCAACAAAGGTAACCCAGAACGACATCATGTTGAATCGCGGGAACGCCATGTCTTCGGCGCCGATCTGGATCGGCAGGAAATAGTTGCCAAAGCCAGCGAAAGGCGCATTGGTGAGCACGAAGAACACCATCAGTGTTCCGTGCATCGTCAACAACGATAGGTAATATTCCGGCGTGATGACGCCGCCTGGCGCACCGGCCTTCGAAAGAAGCTCGAGGCCGGCAATCTTTGCGTTTGGCCACGCGAGATGGAAGCGCATCAGCCAGGAGAGCGCCATGCCGGTGAACACGGCCACCAACGCAAGTCCATAATATTGTTTGCCGATCGTTTTATGATCGAGGCTGAAGACGTTTTTCCGGATGAAACTCTCCGGCGGTGCATGCACATGCGCTTGTTGTACCGACGCTTCTGCCATTTTCTCACCTCGTGCAGGACGCCGGAGATCCTGCCTCTCACTCGCTGATCTACGGCTTTGGGCTAAGGCTTATTGCTCCGAAATCTTCTGTTTCGTCCATTTTTCAAAGTCTTCTTGCGATAAGACATTGAGATACGCCTTCATGTTGTAGTGGCCGAGTCCGCATAGTTGTGTGCAGACGATTTCATACTTGCCTGTTTTCGTGGCCGTGAAGTGGACCGAAAGATCTAGCCCCGGCACGAAGTCCTGCTGAATGCGCAACTCCCGCACGTAAAAGGAGTGGCCCACATCCTTCGCATGCATCAGGAGCTGAATCTCACGATTGACCGGGATTGCGAGTTCACCGGAAACGATGTCGTCGCGGGATTCCACATCATTGGCAGGATCGAGTCCAAAAAAGTTCTGATTGCCTTCGTCAATCTTGTCCGGATGAATCGCGCCGAACTTTCCATCCGGGCCGGAATACCGGAAATAGAACGCAAACTGGCCGGCTTGCGCCTGAACCTGCATCGCGTCCGGCTTCGGCGCCGTGAAGTACACATTGGCCCACGCCTTTTGTCCGAGTACCCCGAGCGCCAAAACTTCCGTGCCAATGAGAATGAAGGCGGCGACGACCATCAATTTCGCCCCGCCCGGAATGTTGCTGATCTTCGCACCCGCTTTGCGCTCGGAGAACTTCCAGACGAAGAAGGCAAGGAGCAGTTGGGACCCGAGGAATGCAAAACCCGATTCAGCCATAGTGTCCGACAATTGTTCGTCTATGGCGTGACCGTGAGTCGAGATATCCTCCGGCTGCACGTACTTATGAGTCACGATGGGATACGCGGAAACCAGCGCGATGATCGTCAGAATCACTCCGAACAGTTTCCCCATAGTGCCTCGCATCCGCCCGGATGAAACCCGAGCGCGTTTCATGTGGACCGTGACGGCCCGTCATTCCTACTTAGACTACCTCGCATCAATAGGGTTTAGCCTTAAAGATAAAGCTAACAGCTTTGGTCTCATTTCCAGTGATGGTGACTTCTTGTGTCTGCTCGCCATAGGATTCGTGCCAAGCCGTGACCGTGTACTTACCCGGTGGCAGGTTCGGAAGACTGAAGCTGCCATCCCCGCCGGAAACGGCGTAGTGGGAATTCTTCAGCACTGCGAAGTTGCCGTGCATCCAAGGATGGATGTTGCACTTCACCGGAATGAACTCCGACTTGCCGAATTTTTCGGAAAAAGGCGGAGTCCCGGGCGGTTGCGACTTATTCCACTCGTGATTGATTTTAGCCAGGGGATGAATGTTGTGCGACGTTTGATCGTCATTGACGACTTTGAGCGGCTGATTCACCTGGAAGGCAAGGACGTGCGGAATGTACTGGCAGCCTTTCTGGTCGAAGGTTGCGGCCTGGCTGGGCGCAGCGTCGTCGGGAGCGCCGGCGGAGATGTAAACCACAACATTTTCGAGGCTGTTGTTAGGTCCGGTGACCACAGTTTCAGTCATAACTGGGGTAGGGTGCTGCTTGGCGCAGCTCGGTTCCTTCGACATGTCAATGGGCTTGGGCTTTGCGGGAGTTCCTTCGTAAGTGACTTTGCCGCTGACAGTGCCGCCGCCGGCCCGGGCGTGCAGCAGGGCCGCGGCAAAAATCAGCGCGGCCGCCGCGGTCATTGAAACTAATTTTGCTCGCATGAACATTGCTCCTTGCTCGGATTGCTTTTGCATGGTTGTGAGGCTTACTGCTTGATGCCGGAACCCGTGGGGGTTCCGTAGATTCTTCTCGAAGCAATTTGTTCGGCGCCTTCCTTTGTGGATTCCCACAAAGCCAGCTCGGGGCTCTTGTTCGTGATTTGCAGGGTGCGAAGGAAGTGGACCAGGTCCCACGCGTCTTCGGGCTTGATGACGTCGGCGAAGGAAGGCATGGGCGTGCCATCGAGGCCGGTCATGAAAATCTTGTAGAGATCCTGGTTGGTGACGCCGCACTTGAACCGTGAGCCTACGGTGAAGTTGTAGGGGCGAATGGGCTGATCGTTGCTGTCGGTCAAAGTGGAGGCGGAAGGGCCATCACCGCGGCCCTCGGGCCCGTGGCACTTCCAGCATTCGAGCTTTTGGAAGAGCTCCTGGCCGTGCTTAATGGATTCCACGGTTAGCTTGGCCTCGGCGGGAACGTTGATAGGATCGCCCGGCTTTTCGCTTTTGAAGCGTGGCGCGAAGGTCTTGATGAAGGCGACCAGATCGGCGCGCTGCTGGTTGGTGAGGGAAATCCAAGAAGGCATGTTGGTCATAACGAAGCCGCGTCCGACAGAGTTATAGAGGTCTTGGTCCGTGGGCAAAGTTCCGGTAGGTGTCGAGCGGCACTTGAAAACCCCCGCGTCAAAATTTCGCGGCTGGATGTTTAAGTACGGCATAGTGGGGTAGGAGCCGGTAGGCAGCCAATTTTCACCGTCGCCGTCGCCGCGATAGCCGTGGCACCCCCAGCAGAAGCGATAGTAGAGCTGCTTGCCGGAATCGGCACGGCCGGTGAGCTTGCCCATGTGCGATTCGGATTGTTGGGCGTTGGCGAGCGGTAAAGTGAGCAGCGCAGCCGTTGCCAGAACCAGCGATTTCACGATTTTGTTTGCCCTCATGATGTCCTCGCTTCCTCAGAAAATAAAGTCAAAGCCCAGGAAGAGGCTGCTGCTGGTTAGGTCCTTGCCGGAAAGCGCGAGGCCTCGCTGACGGACGAGGGAATACTCGTTATGGAAGGCGAAGCCGGCGCGGCTGGAGATGAACGGGTAGTAGCGATAACCAAAGGTCAGGGAGTCGATATCGCCGAGATTGCCTGGGTTCGTGGCCAGCGCCTGGCGCGACATGCGGATCAACTCGTAGCGATTGATGAGGATGAACTGCGGGTTCAAGGTGTAGTGCGTCTCGATCATGCCGCCATTCCAGACAGGCCCGCGCGCACCGACAGGCAGATCGGCGTAGGCGGGAGTGCCTGTGCCGAGGAACGCGCTTTCGCCCGCGTGGGTGAACATGGTCATGAAATCGAGCTTCTTGATGTACCAGAGGCCGTAGAAACCGGCGCGGTAGAAGGATTTTTGCCCCAGGCCGTCGGCCGTAGCGGTGCCGCCGGCGATCAGGGAAGCATAAGTTGGCGCCCGACCGATGTAAGCAAAGGCGCCGACGCGCTGTAGGCCCAGGCTGCCGGCTTCGAACGCCTGGCTGAAGGTCAGATAAGTGTCGTAGCCGTGGCCGTTGGGGAGGCTGACATTGCCATCGTTGCTGCTAAGCATGGCGATGGAATAGCGGGTGTAGTCGTTTTTGGAGTGGCCGGAGAGCTCGGCGCCGAGCTGGTTGTCGCCGAGACCGAAGCCGTTGATATCGCCGACGGGAACAAAGTGATAGATCTGATACAAACCGCCATTGTTGGAAAGCGCGAGAATGCGCTTTTCGGAAATGATGTTGTCGAGCTCGAACTTGCCGACCTTAACGTTGAGCCAACTGGTGTGGAGGAGATTGTCGAAGCGGACGTTGGCGGATTCAAAGTGAAATGCGCCTGCATTGTCCGCGGAAGGGACGAGCAGGAAGCTGATATTCTTGGCGAGCGTACCGGCCGTGAGGATGTCCAGCCCGGAAAGATCGAAACCGTGCGTGGTGAGCCGACCCTCGGTGGTCAATCCGGTGGCGGGATTGGCGAGATCGATATGGTCAACGCTCTCGCGATGCCAGTTTGGAGTGATACGAAACGCGACCGGCCAGTACGCTGCCTGCTGGAAGATGGGAGCATCGCGGTCGTTCATCATCTGGTAGCCGTTGTCTTTGAAGGTCTGGCCGAAGTTGTTGAGCTTGGGCCAGGCCTCGTGACAAGCGGAGCACGGCATTCCGTATTTGCGCGCGAACGCGGGAATAGCGCGCACATGGAGCGAGGGCGGAGGAATAGCTACAGCGGAGTGTGTGTCCGCAAGAACGATGACGAGGAAGAGAAAGCCAAAGACAAGTGAGGAAGCGAGCCAGGAAATTCTCCGCTTTGCCGATTGCGCTGCGCGTGTGTACATGCCGCCTCCTGTACGTGAAATCGACAATTGCCAGGCTATGGTTTTTATGGGTCGGATTGCAGGAACAGGGGCGCGGACACACTCATGTCGTTTAGCCATGAGCGGACCGGCGGAGGCTTGCTGCTCAAGAGCCGTTTTTCGACAGCACATCCCTTGAGGATTCGATCTCGTTTCTTCGAAGAAAAAGGAGAATCGAGTTCCCCAAAGTCCCTGAACCGAGCCGGAATCTACTCCCACAAAAAAACGAATGCAAGTGTTTTGTTATTTTTTTGCAAAATATTTTTTGTGAGAAGATGCTTTTCGCACGCAAGGTACTAGGTCCACGGAAAGATTTTCGGGTTGACACATGGTGGTGCGGCGGGTACCAAGGAGCTACCACGGGCGAAGGGAGCGTTCGGAAATGCGCCCACGTTTGGTTCTGGAAGCCATGGACACTGCTTCGAAGAAGTTTTTGGAGAAATTCGGTGCTTTGCTTGCGGCGGCCTGCCTTTTCGGCGCATCCCAGTCGTTTGCGTGGGCAAAAGAGCGCGATTTGCCGAGCGCCGGGTTGATAATGGAGTTTTCGGCTTCCTACGAGGACGCGCTGCAGGCTTTGCGGCAGATCGTGGAGGACCAAACGATTCACGGGACTTACATGTTCGACCGGGAAAAGACGCTGACTGGAGCGGCTACAGCGGACTCTACGCCCCTGTTTGAACGCTGGGACGGCGCGGGTAAGGTCTTTTACAAGGTTCGAACCGAAGTGATTGCGCCGCGGCATTTTCGCGAGAGTGCGGACCTGGGCACCATTGCCGTGCGGTACGTGCTGACGCGCGTGAGCCCGGAACGCACACGTTTGCGGATTGATGCGGTTTTTGTTGAAAAGGCGCACCGCGTAGCCCACCCATCCGATGGCACGGTAGAAAGCAGCGAATACAAAGCTATTCAGAAGCTGCTGCAAGCAATGCAGTTGGCCGAGCAAGAGGCTGCGGATGTGGAGCGGCATCGCGAGAGCATTGCGCTGGCACAGCAAAGTTTGCTTCGCCAGCGCGAAGACGAGAGCACGCGGCTGGCGACGGCGCAGAGCTCGGTGCAAGACCTTGAGCGCCGCGTGGATGCGCTGCGGCATGAAGTGGAGCGCCGGGTGAAGGCTCCTGGCGCGAGTTTGCAGGCTGCGCCTTTTCGCTCCGCGGCTAAGTTAGCCGATCTGGCGGCATACACCGAGGTAATGGTTGTGATAGTCACTCCGCACTGGCTCGGCGTGGAGACTCCACAAGGGCAGCGCGGGTGGTTGTCCCTCGAGCAGTTGGAATCTCTTCCATGAAGATGCGCGCTCCGCATTTGCGCGTCCTTATGCCCAGTGCGCTGGCGCTGTTTCTTAGCGCGTGGATTACGGCAATGGTTTGCGGACAGGCGGTCCCCTACGCTCGCACGTTTCCGAAATCGAAAGAAGAAGTGGAAGCGGCGCTAAAGGAGATGCAAGCGTACGCGGGACAGAAACTGCCGATTGTGGACGGCTTTGTTGCTGTCGGCGATCAGCCGCTCAGCCGCTATGAGCGAGCGTTTTACCAGTTCTCGATCGACCTTCTGCCGGATGCGCCTGGCGCAACGATTGTTCGCGTGACGGCGAAAATCACGGCTTGGTACGCGGATCGCGATCCTTCCAAATCTGGTTACCAGGTTTTGCCCTCGAACGGTCGACTGGAGTTGGACCTGCTCGACCGATTGACGGAGAGATTGGGCGGAAAGGTCAGCACGAAGCGGTCGCTCTTGCAGGCTCCGAAGCCGAAGCTGGAGTTGTCGGGCGCGCCGAGTATCACTTCGCTGCCTTCAGCCGCGGCTACTACGGCAGTGGCACCCAAGGGATCATCGGCGACTTCCGGCGCAGATGAGGTGAACGGCTTGCGTACAAAGCGCGAGTCGGAGGAGAAGCGCATGCAGCAGCTGAGTGGCGAGCTGCAGAGCTTGCAGGAAATTCAGCGCAACCAAGCACATCCCCGGAATCTGGTAGTAGTGAAGAAATCTGGCACGCCGATTCTTGCCAAGCCCGCGCTTGCATCTCGCGTTCTGTTCACCGCCGCGGCGGACGATGAGTTCGAGCTCCTCGACGCGGATGGCGAGTGGATTCACGTGCAGATTTCTGGTGCGTCGCGCGGCTACATCCGCCGAAGCAGCTTGGAATTACCGGAACTTCTTGCCGCACGGCTAAAATCGCCGAACGTGACTCCTTTCGATGAGAAAGAAGAGGCGTTTCGCGTGACGCGGGAAGAAACCGGCAGTTTCCCAGGTCATTGGGCGTCGCTACAGGGAAAGCCGGTGAAGATCTATACAGTGCAGCCAATCTCCGCGGACTCGAAGGAGACCCGCGCAACCGCCAAGCTCGATTATGCGGCGTCACTCTTTCAAAAATTTTCTCGCGCATCCGCGACGTCGTCAGATTCGATTGAAGGCGTCGTTATCATCTTCGACTCAGCGGATGGCGGAATTATCGCTAACACGTTGTCCAGCGTACAGGAATTCGCAAGCGGCTCGCTTTCACGCGAGGCGTTCTGGAAACGGTGTTATGCGGATCCTCCAGACGCGTTCCAATGATCACCCAAACCAGCGGCCGCTCAGACAACTTGCGCGCACGCCAGCGTTGCGACATCTCGATACGGTCTCATAGAACCGCCTTTCTACGCTTCACTCATGCGCTGGCATAACTCTCTGACTCTCGCCGGGTCTCGTATGTGAGCGCCGTCACCTCCCTGGGTGTCCTCGGACACAGTCCTTTCTCGGTCTCGGGCCTGGCAGGTTCTGTAAGAAGGAATGTCGCGAAGAAATCTTCTCCCGCGACCACAAAACTGGCGAGATTCTCAGCTTGGTGTTACCTCGACTGAAGCGATCCGGCGCTCCGGAAGTATGGAAGCCATCTCAAGCATATGGTTTCTTGAGTGCCGGCCGAATCTTTCCCAAAATGCGGCATTCCGTTCATAGAGTTTTCCGGTTGGCCCTCGCGCATTTGTCGACATAAGACGTAGCGCGTGTTTTGCTTACTCCAGACGTCTGATGACGGCCGTGACCTGCCCAATCACCTCGGCGTCGATTCCATTCCTCAGCTGCCGTGGAGCAGACGGCCGGTCCGGGTACGGGTGGACCAAAAGCAGGCCGTGCTCCAGCGTGCAAGCACCGCAGAGAAGACCGCCATCTCTCTTCAGAATCATGTACAGCGGATACTCCCACAACGTCTTCGCCGCGGTCTGGATCGGTTTCTTCATACGGCGATTGACGGACACAAATGCCGCGTAGACGAGGTAGGGGTGGATTGGGTTGCGATCTCCTCCAACCCAGAATACGTCGGACAAGTCCTTCAACCCCCCCACCAACCCGAAACTATCTTTGGCGAAAAGAGGGATGTCGGACCATTCCGCTACAATTCGCGCGAGAAACCTCGATTTCTCCTCGGTGCCAGGTTCCGCCTCGGCGCCGGTGACAAAACGATCCGCCCCGGGGATTAAACGAGGAACCAGTTCGTCTGCCATGAAGTCACCTGCCGTCGGTTCGACGGTGATGCCCGAGGCGGCGAGGAAATCCCAAAAACGGATGTTGTAGAGAATGCAGGTCGAAAGGATCTTCTGAACGTGTCGAGGAGCATGAACGAGGGTCTCGTATTCGGAAAGCGTGCCGACGGCAGTGAAGTACATTTCGTCCTCCAAAACCTCTGCAATCCTTCGGCTCAGCGCCGAGGCTTCCCGAAAGGAAAATCCCGCGCGTATGTGAGCCAACCGAATCAGCTCACGCAGCACAGCGGCCCCGCCTGAAGTCCGACGCGTCGCCCGTTGGGAACGCGCGTTCACGAACGTGGGTGCTTGGCAAAGGACATTCGGATGGGCCAACGGCCGCATCTCGGCGTCCACTACGCCGTAAATCCGGAAGGCCGGGTCGGAGTTCAGCTCGATTCGCGAAAAGGGGAACTTCACGGAACAGAGTACGATCCGGTCTTTCGCGCCTCGCTGCAAGCGGCCGCAGTGCAACAGCGAGTCGTGCTTTACCAGGAAGATCTGCCTGCTCGGGCCCACAGGCCCCTCCGGCGGCCGGTCGGCAGCACGGCTCCGGTCGATGCGTGTGATGCTTCCTGGCACTAGATCGGGAAAGGCAAGGCGGTCGTAGTCGCCAAGCGTGGCATATAAAAAAACTTTTCGGCTGAGGGAGCGTAACGTCATTGCCCGTCGCGGAGGCCCAGGCTGCAGAAAGTATCCCAAAGGAGCGATTCCCGGAATGCGTTCGGGAGGTAGCCTTTCCGAAAACCAAGGAATCAACGCATTCTCGTCGTACACGGACGAATCCAATACAACCGTACGCTTCCGCGGGAGAAGTGGTTGAAGTCGTGAGATATCGTCCAGATGAAAGCCGAAAACTGCCAACCATTCGCACAGTCGGTATTTGGAGATCCGGCTGAGGGTCACAAATTGCTACAAAGTGGCGTGGACCTGCCGTACCGCGCCATCAAGACAAACATCGGTGATTCGCTCAACGTCGTCGTGCACCTTGAACGCCGGCCCGGCCGACGCTTCGTCTCTGAGGTCGTGGAAATCCACGGCTATGATCCCGACAAGGATGAATACAACTACGGTCTCATTTTCGCCGACCATAAGGAGTTTCTATGAGTCCCCTGGAGAACACGACTGCATTTGTCCCATCCGCCTCAGAATACATTCTCGACAACTTCGAACCGACCGATCGGATTGCGATGCTCGTCCTGAACCGTCATAAGGTGTCGTACTCGTGGACGCAGGCACAGCAAATCGCCGAGCAAGTCCGCAAACTGGACGGACTCGGACCTGCCCGCCGGGAGCAATACGCGACAGCTATCCTTGTCACGGCGGGTGCAGGGTTGCGTAGCAGCGAGCTACTCACGTTGAAGTTCAACGACTTGGACTTCGGCACGAGCACGCTCCGAGTAGATGAGTCCTCAGACCAGCGGAATGCGGGGAAGATCGGTCCATGCAAAAACGCGACCGCCTATCGAACCGTGCTTCTCCGCGACCCTGAGGGCCAGAAGGCAATACGGGAGTTGCGGCGATTTGTCGGGAGCGCCTCAAACCCCAATGCCCTCATCTTCCACTCGAAACGCGGCGGTCCCCTCATGGAAACCACCATGCTGAATCAAGATCTATACCCGGCCCTGGAAGCTCTAGGTCTAAAGAAAGCGGGAATGCACGCCCTTCGTCGGGGCTGCAACCGCAGGTGGGAACTTGCCGGGATCAACCCTGCCGTCCTTCGGCAGCAGATGGGGCATACGTCGGCTGCGATGACGGCTCTGTACACCGGAGAGATTCCCCTTGAACACGTACAAGCCGAATTTTCCTCCAAGATTGGCAATGAAATTGTAGTTTTGGAAAATATGGAAAATGAGGCGGTAGCGTAAGTTCTTTAGAATGATGGAGCGGCCTATCGGAATCGAACCGACACCTGAACCTTGGCAAGGTTCCGTACTACCACTATACTAAGGCCGCTGAGTTTCAACTCTGTTTATTTTATAACACGCGCGCTCAGTTCACCACAAGTTCGGAGCCCTTCCAGGCTTCTGGAACGGCGTGCCGCCCTTTTACGAAACCTGGCTGATCCGAGCCGACTTCACGACGGGGGACCTACGCTGGCGCTCCGCAAAGCGCGCTGCCTTGTCTTTGTCGGTGTACACGCGCCCAAATTTTTCTCCATCCTCATAGTACACCGTCACTAAATAATGATGATGTTTCCGGCGGCGGTCTTTCTCAAAGTCGGCCTTTGCCCTTGGCTTTTTTGGCGCTGTTTTCATGAACTCTTCCTGTACTGGAGCAGGTTTGCGGCACTATCGCAGGGAAACCACATCGGCGCAAGTACCAGCCCAGAGAGTAACGTGCAATCTATCATAACGACGTGAGGAAAGAAACCATGCCCAAAATCTCTGTTCCCCCGCGCAAACACGCACACGAATTCTGCAGCGCGGAGATGTCGCTTCTTGCTCGCTCGTCGGGCTAGCCGGCTTTCCCCTGTAAACGCCCAACCATAGGTAAATACGGCGCTTCCACGCCTGGGAAACTGCCAGCCAAAAAGTCGGTTGTAATGAAACTTTTCCCGAATTTCTACGTCTTTATCTATGAGGCCAGAGCTAAGCTATATGTGGCGGAAAAACATCATGACCATTCACACAAAACACCCGCCTCTTCTCGAAGACCTCCGGAACCATACACCGGAACAGCTCGCGGAACTCCGTCTGCTCCTCGCTTCGGGCGCGCCATCGCGTCCGGATCCTCGGCGCCCGGGCTTTTTTGAGTTGGATGGCGCAGAAAACGTTTTTTACGTGTTCAAGTATCCCAGCGGCACGAAGGTTTTGCTTGTGGGCGTCTGGGAGCGGGCACACGATCGCGTAGCTGAATTGGTTGCGTGCTCGTGCTTTACAGCAGCCTGATCGGCATTTCTTACAACATTTTCCCGGCGCGCCGAGCTTCCCAGGCGCGCCTTATTTTTTGTCCTCGTCCAGTTTCAGCGCCGCCGAATTAATGCAATATCGTAAGCCAGTCGGCCGCGGTCCATCCTCGAACACGTGCCCCAGGTGGGCTTCGCATCGGCTGCACTTCACTTCCGCGCGTGCCATCCCGTGGCTCGTATCGCTCTCCGCCTCCACGGCTTCCTTTTCCGCGGGCGCGTAAAAGCTCGGCCAGCCCGACCCCGAATGGTACTTTGTCTCCGACCGAAAAAGCGGCTGACCGCAGCACACGCAGGTGTACGTTCCCGGGCTCTCCGTGTCCTCATACTCTCCCGTAAAGGGTGGCTCGGTTCCCTTCTGCCTGGTGACAAAGTACTGATTCGGCGTTAGTTGCTTCTTCCACTCTGTCTCATTCTTGTGCACCTTCTCGCTCATCGCCATCCTCCAGAACCCTCGCTAAAATCGGTGGCACCGTTCTATCAGATTCACCATCTCGCATCGAGGGTGCAAGTATCTAAAACACGTGGCCCAGTTGAAAAAACCATTTGTGGTGACTGCTATCTCCAACACTTCCACCGATAAAAAACGGTCCCAACGCCGTCTCAGCCAAAACGCCCGCCGCGAAGTCATTTGGAAACTTACTTTCATTCACAGCGCCGTACATCTTGCCCGCTTCATACGACCCTATCGCGTAAACTTTCTTGCCCACGAACGGTGGCAACGACGCGATCTCATGCAGGTATCCGCCCCGAAACAAATAATACTGGTTTCCGAACAGCTCATTCACCCCGTAAGAGCTCAGTCGCGAAGGTCCACCAAGGAAAAATTGCGGCACTCCCGTGTTCCTCGACCCAAGCGTGCTCCCGCCTTCGCTGCTTAAGAAAAATGACGCCACTCGCGAAACTGGCTGATAAAACTCCACGCGCGCATCCGACACCGGAAACGCGCTCGTCGCGCCGGGGCTCGCGTCAAACCAGTGAAAATTCAACTCCACGCGGAACCCGCGCCGTGGGATCACCGGGTCATCCGTATGGTCCATTAGGTAACGCATCCGCGCCGCGCCCACGCGACCATCCACGGCCGGAATTTGAGGCGTGCCCAAGCGCAGGTTTGTGCTGAGGTGCCCCACGTCGTAGCCCACGCGCACTTCGCTGAAACGGCTGAATCCGTATCCTAGGTCCGCCCCGATATTCATCCGGTAAAACCGATAATCCGCCAGCGGATCATTCTTCGCATAAATCTGAAAAGTTGTGTCGCTGGCGCTCGCGTGCGGCCCAAAAAACCATTTGCTCTCTGCCCTGAACGGCCGGTACAACTCGCTCGATACTCCATACGTGTTCCCAAATAAGAAATCCGTACGCCACTCCGACCGGAATCCCGCAACGTCCATCAGGGTCAGCCGCGTGCCTAGCGTGAACTCGATGTCCCCCGCTTCTGAGCCGTCCACTTCAAAAGCGGGCTGCAGCGTCGGCGGCGCAAAATCTTTCTCCTTCACCACGATTAGCAGGCCCTGCTTCCCGTCGCGCTCCACGATGCGGTAATCCAGCGTGTCGTAACGCCCGCCCCCGGTCAGTTGTGTCAGGGCTGGGTCCAGCTTTTCTGCGTTGAGAGGCTTCCCGATGAACTTTTTCAAGTCGCGCCGGATATCCTCCTGCGCCGGCGGCTTGGTCCCTTGCACCTCAATGAATTGCGGTACAGGAGTGGTCGTCTGCTTGCGGCCGTCGCGTTCGCGCACATATTCATTCCAGCCGGCATCGTCCAGCGCAAAACCGGCCAGTAATTTCGATTTTTCCTTCGCCGCTTCATACCCCGCCTGCATGATGGGAACGTTCTTGGCGAAATCCCTCATCAGAAAATGCCCGAGCGGAACGGACACGACGGCATCCGCTTGCGCCAGCCCGCGTAGTTCGCTCTCTGAAATCACCACCCGCACTGATTGTTCCAACACACTCACCAGCGACTGAATATTTTTCGCCTCCGGCGGCTGCGTTTCAAGGTGCACGGCAATCACGATGTCCGCGCCCATCTGCCGCACCACGTCGGTCGGCAAATTGTTCACCAATCCCCCGTCAACATAAACGCGCTGACCGTCGTGCACCGGCGTAAACGCTCCTGGAATTGACATCGTCGCGCGCAGCGCCTGCGCGAGGGATCCGTCCTTGAACACAAATTGCTTCGCGCTCACCAAATCCGTGGCCACGCAGCGAAACGGCACCGGCAGGGCATCAAACGACGGCAATCCAAAGTATGGGAGCGTCTCGCGATCGATCAACAACCCGATTTGATGCCCCGCGTTCAGCCCTGCGGGAAGATACAAACCTTTCCGTAATCCCAGCACCAGCGAATTCGGATAAGACCGCTGATCCTGCTTCCGCAAAAATGACAAATCCTGATAGGGCGTCCGGTCTCGTAAAATTTCACCCCAATCAAGCCTCTCGATTAAATTCTTTATCTCCTCCGGGCTAACTCCCGTTGCGTAAAAGCCTCCGACCAGCCCGCCCATGCTGGTGCCCGCGATGTAGTCCACCGGAACGTGCTGCTCCTCGAACCACTCCAGCACCCCGATGTGCGCCAGCCCAAGCGCACCACCGCCCTCCAGGGCTACGCCAATCTTCAGGCGCTGCTTCGCCGGGGTTCGAGACTCTCCCTGCGGAGTAGCCGGCTCTTGCGCGGCGGCAAGAATGGGGAGTACAAACACCACAAGGAAGGAAAGAGCGCGGCGCATCAAGGTCCTCCGAGGAAATGTGCACAATGCAGAGCCGGAAGTTAAGTGTGTAGTAGCTTCGCACTTCCAGCAAGCCGGGACCTCGATTGAGTTTCAGAATCAGACTGATTTGTTTTCTTGCAGAATGTTCCCGCCATCCACGACCAAGGATTGGCCCGTGATGTACGAAGCCGCCGGTGAAGCCAGAAAGCAGACCGCCGCCGCAACTTCCTCAGGAGTTCCCACGCGCCCCATCGGCGTATGCAATCCCGCCACGTGCTCCGCTTCCGTCGACGACGCCGTTGCAATCCATCCCGGCGCCACTGCGTTAATCGTGATTCCGTCGAGCGCCGTCTCCAGCGCTACTGCCCGCATCATCCCGTCCATCGCCGCCTTTGCCGCCCCATAGGCGGCCGAGCC
>JGI12635J13318_1000114_pt1 | contig 19132 bp, 19 predicted proteins | sample BlaSpr_A8_OM2_M2_FD_13318 | JGI IMG/M metagenome (IMG submission 13318) | reverse complement strand
GGGAGCCCGCCGCAACCGTTGCTCGAGTTGGCCCGCAGAGTATCGCGCGCTCGCGATGCGTATGAGCTTCGTCGGAAGCGATTGCGTGGGTGTCGAGCCGCCTCCCGCTAAAGAGCTCCCATCCGTAATCTCGAGTTTCACTTCACCCAAAGGCAGTTCCGGGGTCAGCTCGCGAAGAAAATTCTCTGCACGCCGCTTGATCTCCTGAACGCTCGTGCGAATCATGCGCAAAGCGGGAATCTCGTCTGCCGCCCCTCGCAGGTACGCCCCCAACGTGGCCGCCAGCGCCGCGGTCGTCAGTTTGTCCACACGAAGGGCGCGGAATAATGGGTGGCGCCGGACGCGGCCGACCATTTCCTTTTTTCCTGCGATAATCCCAGCCTGCGGACCTCCGAGCAGCTTGTCTCCGCTGAACATCACAATAGAAACACCGGCATTCACACTCTGCCGAACCGTCGGCTCCGTAATTCCCGCACTCGAAAGATCTACAAGACAGCCCGAGCCGAGGTCCTCGACCAGCGGCAAACCCACGCGCTGACCGAGCGAGACGAGTTCGTCCATCGAAGGCTTTTCCGCGAAACCGGTAATCGTGAAGTTCGAGGGATGCACGCGCAGCAACAGCCGCGTGTTCTCATTGATCCCGTTTTCGTAATCCACGATGCGGGTACGGTTCGTAGTACCGACTTCTCGAAGCACCGCTCCACTCTGCGCCATGATTTCCGGAATGCGGAAGCCGTCGCCGATTTCAATCAGCTCGCCGCGCGAGACAATTACCTCTCCGCCTTTGGCCAGCGCCGCAAGCACCAGTAGCACCGCCGCCGCGCAGTTGTTGACCACGATAGCGGCCTCGGCCCCGGTCAATCGCTCGAGCAACTGCGCAACGTGCACGTCACGTTTACCGCGTGCGCCCGCCTCCAGGTCATATTCAAGGTTGCTGTAGCTTGTCGCGCTGCGGCGAATCTCTTCGACCGCCGCTCCGCTGAGCGGCGCGCGCCCCAGATTTGTGTGCAAAATCACTCCGGTGGCGTTGATCACCGGCTCCAGCGAAGAAGCCAGCACCCGCTCAACCATGGAAACGATGCGCGCTTCGAGCGCGGACGAATCCATCGCGAGCACCGTGGCCGTTCCCTCTCCGGTGATCCGCCCCCGCAGGTCGGCCAAAACCGTGCGCGCAATCTCCACCAGCAGCTCGCGGTCCACCCGCTGCGTGAGCGCGGCAAGCCGTGGCTGCGCCAGCAATTCGTCCACAGAGGGAATCTGCCGGAGCAAATCCGCCTGGTCGGCCGTAAGCGCCCGTCTGGCCCGGGAATCCATGCGGCCATTTCAACACAGACCTGCCCCGCTCGCAACGCCGCTCAGCAAAGTCCCGCACCGTGCCGAATCAGCGGCTTCCCGCGCCCAATGTGTTGACGCGCTTGCCGTCTCCTCCTAGCATTGAAGAACCGGGGGCTTCCATCCATGGCGACGATCGACGAAGAAATGTCGCAGCTCGAAAAAGACATTCGACAACTCAAGATCGAGTATGACCAGTATTTCGGCGGCGGCAGGAAGCGTCCACCCACGGAAATCGAATGGCGCATCGAGCTGCTCATCAAGCGCTACGCCGAACGTGGCGGTGAACTAAAATTTGGCCAGCGTTTCCGGTACAACAACCTCGCGCAAACTTACGCCAAGTACAAAGACATCTTCCGCAAGCGCCTGCAGCAAAAAGAAGAAGGAAAAGTGCAGCGGCACTTCGGAGCCGCAGCCAAGGCAATCGAAGCCGAGCGCGCCAAAGCCGCTGCTGCGGCAAAATCCGCCGCGCCCGAGCTAACATCGTTCCGCATGGTTTGCTCCGAGCCCGATCGTGAAACCGACAAGGTCGAACAATTGTACAACGCCTTTCAGCAAGCCACGCAGCAGACCGGCGGCACTATTAAGCAGTCGCGCGAAAACTTTAGCGAATTCGTAAGCAAGAAAACCAAGGAGTTGCAAAAGCAGAAGAATTGCCGCGAAGTGGAGTACGTCGTCGAAGTTGTCAACGGCGAAGTCAAGCTCAAAGCCCTCGTGAAAGCCTAATCAAAGATTCCGTCTAGGCTTTCTGTGTTTTCCTCGCCTTGCTCTTTCTTCTTTCCCGCAACGCGTGCCCCGCTTACACTGTTCTACTTTTCCGGAGGCAGCACATGCCTGTGCAGCGCGCGCTCATCAGCGTTTTCGACAAAACAGGAATCGCGGACTTTGCGAAGAAGCTCGCCGCGCTCCGCATTGAGATTCTCTCCACCGGCGGCACCGCCAAGCTCATCCGCGAAGCCGGTATGGCCGTCCGCGATGTTTCCGAGTTCACCGGCTGGCCAGAAATGCTCGGCGGCCGCGTAAAGACGCTGCACCCCAAAGTCCACGGTGGCCTCCTCTTTCGCCGCAATCTCCCGGAAGATCAGAAACAAGCCGCCGAACACGGCATCGCGCCCATCGACTTAGTGGTCGTCAATCTCTACCCATTCGAAGCCACCGCCGCAAAAAAAGATCTCACCACCGAGGAACTCATCGAGAACATCGACATCGGCGGCCCCACCATGCTTCGCTCCGCCGCGAAAAACTTCGAAAGCGTCACGGTGATAACCGATCCCGCCGACTATGATCGCGTAGCGAGAGAGTTGGAAGCTTCACGCGAAACATCGCTGGAGACTCGCCTCGAGCTCGCCCGCAAAGTCTTCGCCACCACGTCCCGCTACGACGGCGTGATTACCACGGAACTCGAGCGTCTTTCCGCTTCCGGCAATCACGTCGCGCTGAGCGAAAAACCAATTCTACCCGAGCGCCTGCACCTCGCCCTTCGCCGCCTGCAGGAACTCCGCTACGGCGAAAATCCCCATCAGGCTGCCGCGCTCTACATCCCTGGCGGCCGCCCTCCAGAAGGCCTCGCCGCCGCCAAGCAGCTTCAAGGCAAGGAGCTTTCCTACAATAATTTCGTCGACCTCGAAGCGGCGCGCAGCCTTGCCGCCGAATTCCGTCGCCCCGCCGCCGTCATCATTAAGCACAACAACCCGTGCGGCACGGCTGAGCAGGAAACGTTGCGTGACGCTTACCTGAAGGCTTTGGCCTGCGATCCCATTTCCGCCTTTGGCGGCGTCCTGGCCTTTAATCGCGAGGTCGACGCCGGCACCGCGGAGGAAGTCGCGAAACTCTTCGCCGAATGCATCGCCGCTCCCACCTTCGACGAAAAAGCAAAATCTATTTTCGCCGCCAAGAAAAATCTTCGCCTACTCGAATTGCCTCCCGGCGGTCTCGAACCCGAGCGAGAGCTTCAGCTCAAGCGCATCCTGGGCGGCATGCTCGTGCAGCAACCCGACGTCGGCGAAATAAGTGACTCTGACCTGCGCATCGTCACCAAGCGCGCCCCGTCGCAAGAAGAGATGCAGACCATGCAGTTCGCCTGGAAAGTCTGCAAACATGTAAAATCCAACGCCATCGTCTTCGCCCGCGACGGCGCCACCCTCGGCGTCGGCGCCGGCCAGATGAGCCGAGTCGACTCCGTCAAACTCGCGGTAATGAAAGCGCAATCGTCTCTGCAAGGCAGCGGCGTCGCCTCCGACGCTTTCTTTCCATTCCCAGACGGTGTGGAAGAAGCCGCGAAAGCCGGCGCCACCGCGGTCATTCAACCCGGCGGCTCCGTGCGCGACAACGAAGTCATCGCCGCCGCGGACCGCCTCGGCCTCGCCATGGTCTTCACCGGCATCCGTCACTTCCTGCACTAGCCCGCATCAACGCGGATGCGCCGTTCCCCGCCCCTACTGCATCCAAAGAGCATTCACCAACCAGGAGGCGCCATGGCCGCAAGCGAGGAAATGAAAATTGTTTTGCAGGTGGGTACGGAACTTCGCGTCAACAACAAAGGCGAAGTCGTCGTAAGCAACCCCGAACTTGAGCTGGCCCGCGAAGACCGCGCCGCCGACGCCGTTTTGCTCTACCGCTTTGACCCCAAGCGCGGCGAGCACATCTTTCGCCTCGTCACTCCCGTCGCCGACCACAAGCACATGAAAGTGCACCGCGCGAACGATTAACCAGGCAGCCCGCCGCAGGACTAGGCACAGCAGCTCGGCCCACAGCAAGCTGCTTTGCTTGCCGGTTTTACCGCACGCACAAACGCGCTGATGAACTTTCCGTCGATCTGTGGACCCACCACATCCGGTTCAAGCCCCGCCGCAGCTAGAAAATCGCGCGCCTCTTCGGCCTTGTAAACGCGTGTGGACTCCACCTCGATCGATTCGAATCCCGCGCGCGCTAGCTTCTCCTGATACTCCTTTTCCTGCAGTGCCCCGGCGATGCATCCGACCCACAATTCCATACTCCGGCGGATTTCCCCGGGCACTTCGCCGCGCACCACCACGTCCGAAACCGCCAGCCGCCCTCCCGGCTTCAGCACGCGAAACGCCTCCGCCAGCACGCGGTCCTTGTCCCCGGAAAGATTGATGACGCAATTCGAAATAATCACGTCCACCGTATTCTCCGGCAGCGGAATCTTCTCAATTGCGCCCTTCAGAAACTCCACATTCTCCACGCCCGCCTTCCGCTGATTCTCCCGCGCCAACGCCAGCATCTCGTCCGTCATATCCAGCCCATAAGCTTTGCCGGTCGGCCCCACACGCTTCGCCGAAAGCAGCACATCGATCCCGCCGCCTGACCCCAAGTCCAGAACCACTTCGCCCGCCTGCAATTTCGCCAGCGCCGTGGGATTCCCGCACCCCAGCGAAGCCGCCACCGCCTCTGCAGGCAAACCAGACTTCTGCGCCTCGTCATACAAATTCTTCGTGATAGGATCGCACCCGCTCAGCTCGCCTCCGCAACACGCCGTCCCGCCCGCCGTCACCTGCTTCGCGGCCTGCCCATACTTCTGCTTCACCACTTCCTGAATGTTCGTATCGCTCATCAGCCTTCTCCTTGATTCGGCCATCACAAAATTTTCACCGCGTCTTCACCGCGAGATTTGAACCACCGCCTCCGGCGCCACCGCCCGGCTTCGCGTGCAGCATTCCTCGTACAGAAAATTCAGCACTTCCCGCAGCGCGTCCGTGTCCGCCGCATACCACAAATAAGTCCCCTCGCGCCGCACCTTCACCAGTCCCACCTGCTTAAGCTTTTCTAAGTGGTGCGACAGTGTCGAAGCCGGTATGCCCATCTCCTCCTGCACCTCTCCCACAACCATCCCCTCCGGATGCGCCGCCAGCAGCAATCGCAAAATCTGCAAACGCGGCTCCGCCCCCAGCGCCGAAAATCGCAAAGCACTGCGTGCCACCAAAGCCGGATCCGCTTTCTTCATATTTCGATTATTGCAGAAGTATGGAAGAAAAGCAACCCCTTTTCTACACCAAATCCCCTTGGAACGCTCCGCTTCCCGCACGCATCCTACCCTCAGACTCTTCGGCCCTGGAAACGGCGCCAATTTGCTTTTGACCGCGTGCGGGTCGCATGGGATACTTTTTGTTTTCGGGGCACCGATGAAACTTTACCGATTCACCCTTTCCGCACTCTTCGCCTATGCCGGCGCACTCGCCGCGCATGCGCAAGCACAAACACCCGCGAAACCCGCCGAGTCCGCGTCTCCGGCGCAGGAAAGTGGCTCAGCCCAACCTACCGCATCCTCCCCCTCCCGTGCTGACGCCTACTTCGACTACACCATGGGCCACATCTACGAGCAGCAGTACGAGAACACCAGCAAGGCCGAATACGCATCCCAAGCCATCGATTTTTACAAGAAAGCCTACGCGCTAGATCCCAAGTCTCCAGTCATCGGCGAGCGCCTCGCCGAAATGTATTGGAAAGCGCAGCGCACTCATGACGCCGTGGCCGAAGCGCAGGAAATCCTGAAGCGCCATCCCAACGACGTCCCCACCCGGCGCCTTCTCGCCAGAATCTATCTTCGCAGCCTCGGCGATCTGAGCGCTGGCGTAGGCCAGTCCGAAGTCGCCGGAAAGGCCATCGAGCAGTACAAGGAAATCTACCGCCTGGACCCATCCGATACGGAATCAGCCCTCTGGCTCACGCGCCTCTATCGTCTCCGCAATGAGCACGACTTGGCCGAAGCCGTTCTTCGTGGCATCTTGAAGGACGATCCGGAGAACGAACCCGCCGTTGAGCAGCTCACCCAACTCCTTCTCGATGAAGGCAAATCCGCCGAAGCCGTCGCGCTCCTCCAGGGTATGACTAGCCGCGCCCCCTCCGCCCCCCTGCTGGACCTGCTCGGCGATGCCTACACGCAAACCAAAGATCTCCCCAAGGCCGAACAGGCTTACCGCAAAGCCGTCGAACTAGATCCATCCGAGCTGAGCCATCAGCGCGGGCTCGGCCAGACCCTAATGGCCGAGGAAAAATTCTCGGACGCGCTTGCCGTCTATCAAAAGCTCGCCGACCTGATGCCCGATGATGCCGACATCTACCTCCGCATCGCGCAAATCTACCGCGAGATGCACCAACTCGACCGCGCCGAAGAAAGCCTCCTCAAAGCTCGCCAGTACGCTCCCGGTAGCCTCGAAGTCATGTACAACGAGGCCATGCTCTATCAGGCCCAGGGGCGCTACGATGACGCCATCCGCGTCCTCTCCGACGCGATCACAGGCGTAAAGGGCCAATCCGCGGTATTGCCGTCGCGCCGCCGTTCCCTCGCGATTCTGTATCAGGAGCTCGGCCAGCTCTACAAAGAGCGCCAAAATTATCAGGCCGCCATTTTTACCTTTAGCGAGCTGGGCCATCTCGGTGACGAAGAAGACCGCCGCGCTCGTCTCCTCATCATGGACACCTATCGTTCGGCGAAGGATCTGCCGAAAGCGTTGCAGGCCGGGAAGGAAGCGCTCGCCAAATATCCCAATGATCCCGCGATTCGCGCCAGCCAGGCGTTGCTCCTCGGTGAAAACGGACTAACCGACGAAGCAGTGAAAATGCTTCGCGTGCAGCTAACCAAGTCCGAAGCCGACCGCGACACCTACCTGAACATCGCGCAGGTCTACGAGCGTGGCAAACGCTACAAAGAAGCCGAGGAAGCAGCGCACGCCGCCGAAGTCTTGCCCGGCCGCCCTCGCGACAACGAGATGGTGTGGTTTGTTCTCGGCGCCATTTACGAGCGCCAGAAATTCTTCGACCGCGCCGAGGACCAATTCAAGAAAGCCCTCGCCGTTAATCCCAAAAACCCTTCCGTGCTCAACTATTACGGCTATATGCTCGGCGATCTAGGGCAACGCCTCGACGAAGCCGCCGACCTTGTCCAGCGCGCCTTGAAGGAAGAACCGTACAACGGCGCCTACCTCGACAGCATGGGCTGGATCTACTACAGGCAGAACAAGCTCGGCGAAGCCGAAGCCACTCTGCACAAGGCTCTGGAACGCGACAGTCACGATCCCACCATCCATTCACACCTCGGCGACGTCTACGCCAAGCTCGGCCGCAATGAGCTCGCCGCCGCCGAGTGGGAAAAATCTCTCTCTGAATGGCGTCATGCTCTGCCCGCCGACATCGAGAACGACAAGATCGCTGAAATCGAGAAGAAACTCGGCCAAACCAAGCATCGCGTAGCTCAGAAATCGTCCGTCCAAGAAGCCAAGCCGCAATAGCCCATGCGCGAAATCCGAATCCCAGCCTTCGCGAAAGTTAATCTCCGGCTGGACATTCTCGGCAAGCGCGCGGACGCCTACCACGAACTCCGCACCATCTTTCAAACCATTTCCCTTCACGATGATTTGCGCCTGCGCGCCTCCAAGACTTCCGGTATTTGTCTCACCATTCGGGGCAATGAGTCCCTTTCGCTCCAACCCGTCCGCAAAAATCTGGTTTATACGGCGGTAGATGCATTGCGGCGCGAACTCGATACTCGCTCCGGCGTCGAGATCGACCTCCGCAAACGGATTCCCGCAGGGCGCGGTCTCGGTGGCGGTTCAAGCGATGCCGCGGCAGCGCTGCACGGATACTTGCAGCTCACGCGCCGTACAATCCCTGCCCCAAGATTGATGGAAATTGCCGCTTCTCTCGGTGCCGACGTCCCGTTCTTCCTCTTCGGCGGCCGTGCCCTGGGCATTGGTCGCGGCGACGAAATCTACCCTTTGCCAGACATTCCCAAGCTCACCTTATTGGTTGTCTCGCCGCGCGACATCCACGTCCCAACTCCCGACGCCTACCGCTGGCTAAGGGCCCCTGCATTGACAAAAAACCGCGCTACCCCTAAACTTTGGAAGTTCTGTGCTCTATGCTGGAGCGCGCAGGAAAGCGGCCTTTCCAACGACTTTGAAAGGCCGGTTTTTCAGCGTCACCCTCGACTAGCTCAAATCAAGAGGGCTTTGCTTCAACGAGGAGCTACAGAAGCCTCGCTGGCGGGTAGCGGTTCGGCGGTGTTTGGAGTTTTCCCGAGCCCAGCGTTGGCGCGCCGAGCCGCTGTCGGGTTTCAGGACGAACACACCTTCGTTTGCGAAACAATTTCGCGCGACAGGTATCTTCGCAAGCTCCAAAGCGCGCCCTAACAGGTGCGCAAGCCCTCTGAACCGCAGCGTCTTCGCGTCACAGCTATCTAAGACAAATTGTCGGGTATATCTTGCTGTTAGGGTCGGCCGCTGTTTAAAATCCGCTGCTTCTTGGCGGACCTGGAGCGATCGCTTCGTGAACGACGACCGGTTTAAGATTTTCTCGGGAACGGCGAATCTGCCGCTTGCAAAGAGCATCTGCAAGCATTTGAATGTGCCGCTCGGTGAAGCCAAGCTAGGCCGCTTCAGCGACGGAGAGATTCATTTTCAAATTCTCGAAAACGTTCGCGGCGCCGATGTTTTCGTCGTGCAGCCGTGCAGCTACCCGGTGGACAACCACCTGCTCGAGCTGTTGCTGATGATTGACGCATTCAAACGCGCTTCCGCTTGGCGCATCACCGCGGTGCTGCCGTACTACTGCTACGCCCGGCAGGACCGCAAAGACAAGCCGCGCGTCCCGATCTCCGCGAAGCTCGTCGCAGACCTGCTCGAAACGGCAGGCGCCAGCCGCGCGCTCACGCTGGATTTGCACGCGCCGCAGATTCAGGGCTATTTCGACGTTCCGGTGGACCACTTGTACGGTTCGCCTGTTCTTGTCGAGCATTTTCGGCACTTGAAGTTGCCAAATCTGACCGTCGTTTCGCCGGACGCTGGTGGCGTGGAACGCGCCCGTTTCTTCGCGAAGCGCCTCGATGCGCCTCTGGCCATCGTGGACAAGCGCCGCGTCGATGTCGACGTCAGCGAAGTTATGAACCTGATCGGCGACGTGCGCGGTCGCAGCACCTTGATTGTGGACGACATCATCGATACGGCGGGCACGCTGGTAAAAACCGCGGAAGCGCTGATTCGCGAAGGCGCCACGCAGGTATATGCGGCGTGTACTCATGCCGTGCTCTCCGGCCCGGCCATCGATCGCATCGCCAAGTCGGAGATCAAGGAAGTCGTGGCGACCGATTCTGTGCCCATATCGGAAGCTGCGAAGCAAATGGGCAAACTTAAAGTGCTGAGCGTAGCAGACTTGCTCGCGCGCGGCATTCGCTCGATCCACGAAGAAACGTCGATCAGCGAGCTTTTCATCTAGATTTTCGTCTGAAGATGTTGGCAGCAAGACTGTAGAGGCCAGGCATCAGCCCGGCCAGCGGGAAGACAAGAAGGGAAAGATCGCATGGCACAGAATCAAGACAAAGTAATAGTAGAAGCAGCCCCCCGCGCTGAGCGCGGAAAAAACGAGGCTCGCCGCTTGCGCTTGACCGGCAGAATCCCCGCCGTCCTCTACGGCGGCAAAGGCCAAGCCATCACGCTGTCCGTGAACGCCAAACAGGTCAACACCATCCTGCGCTCCGAAAGCGGCCATAACACGCTCTTTCAGGTCGATCTCGGCGGCAAACATGAGCCTGCCATACTCAAGGACTGGCTCACCGATCCGGTCAGCGGGAAATTGCTCCACGTCGATCTTCTGCGCATCGCCATGGACGTTCGCATGCGCGTGAAAGTTCCCGTGCACACCTTTGGCGATCCTGCCGGCGTCAAGCAGCAGGGCGGTGTCTTCGAAATGGTCACCCGCGAAGTTGAAATCGAATGCTTGCCAGCCGACATTCCGACCGAATTTAAAGTCGACGTCAGCGGCTTGATGCTGAATCAAGCGCTCCGCGCGCGCGATCTGCAAATCGACACCACGAAGCTGAAGCTGCTTACCGACCCCGAGCAGGTTATCGCGCACGTCGTGCCTCTCAAGGTCGAAGAAGAGAAGCCCGTCGAGGCCGTCGCCGCGGAAGCCGCAACTCCGGCAGAGCCCGAAGTCATCAAGAAGGGCAAGAAAGAAGTCGAAGGCGAAGAAGCTGCCGAAGGCGAAGCCAAGCCCAAGGCTGCCGAAAAGACCGACAAGGGCGACAAGGAGAAAAAGAAGTAACGTGCGCGCTCTCGAGAGTAGGGGCGCAGCAATGCTGCACCCTAGCTTGGCGCGACTTTAACCGTTAGGTCGCTTTCGATCGGGGTTTATAAATCATATGCGGCTCATCGTCGGACTTGGCAACCCCGATCCCGAGTATCAGTGGACGCCGCATAACTTGGGTTTCATGGCCGTGGACGAGCTCGCGAATCGCGCTGTGATTCGCGTTGAGCGTCCCGAAGGCAAGGCCCTCGTTGGTCGCGGCAAATTGGCCGGAGAAGAAATTCTCCTCGCCAAGCCGCAAACGTACATGAATCTCAGCGGCATCTCCGTACGAGAGCTGCTGGCCAAGTACGAGCTGCAAGTAAGCGATTTGCTGGTGATGTGGGACGAGGTGCAGTTGCCGCTGGGCACCATCCGGATTCATCCGGAAGGCAGCGCCGGCAGCCACAACGGCGCGAAGTCAGTGATCAGCGCCGTCGGCACGCAAGAATTTGCGCGCCTTCGCCTGGGTTGCGGTCCGGAGCACCAGCTCGACAGTCGAAGAGAATATGTCCTTCGACCGATGAAGAAAGCGGAGCTGGAAGCAGCCGCGGAAATGATCGATGAAGCCGGCAACGCCGTCGAAACGATTTTGAAAGAAGGAATCGACGCCGCGATGACGAAGTTCAATCGTCGCAAGCCTCTGGAAGGCGAAGCCGAGATGTAGGGGCCGGGCCTGCCTGCACAGGCAGGCTTTAGCCCGGCCCGGCCAGCGCAGCAAGACGCTATGCATGTAATTGGCGGCAGCCGCGAAGCGGCGCAACTAGATTTTCACGGGCCACGCGCCCGGGAACAGAAGGAAAGAGGTCCTCACATGGAAGAGCGTTTGTACGACCTGATCTTCATCGTCCGTCCCGCCACGCCGGAAGACGAAATCAAGAAAGTCCTTTCCGGCATCGAGCACACTTGCGCGGAAAAGGGCGGCAAGATTGAAAAGACCGAGCATTGGGGCACGCGCAAGCTCGCTTATCGCGTCGCCAAACATCGCGAGGGCATCTACGTCTATCAGCAGATTCGCACCGCGCATCACGAGCTCATTGCCGAACTCGAGCGCCGCCTTCGCGTGCAAGACGTGGTCATCAAATACTTGACCGTTCGCCTGGACGAAGATCTAAAGCGCCAGAAAAAGCTCGTCCAAAAACGCGAGCAGCGCACCGCCCGTCGTCCGCGCCGCGCTACCGCCGCTCCTGCAGCTCCCGCGGCTCCTGCGCCAGAGCAGGCCGCAGCAAGCTAGCGAGCATTTGTAGAGCCCGCTTTCCGAAGCGGGCTCTTGGATTTGAAAAAGTTTTCGCACGAATTTAGAAAGGCAGGCAGTTATGGCAGACGAACCAAGACAGCAATCGCAAGCCCCGAGCGGCGCACCTCGACGTGACGGCCCAGGTGGTCACGGTGGTGGACACGGTCCCGGTGGCGGTCACGGCGGTCCTCGCCGCGAAGGCGGCCCCGGTGGCCCAGGCGGAGGTCCCGGCGGACCGCGCCGCGGCAAGCGCCAATATTTCCGCAAAAAGAAAGTCTGCAAGTTCTGCGTCGAAAAAATGGACTTCATCGACTACAAGCGCGCCGACATCCTCTCGCAGTTCGTGCAAGAGCGCGGCAAAATCCTCCCGCGCCGCATGACCGGAGTCTGCTCGCGCCACCAGCGTTGGCTCGGCGTCGCCATCAAGCGCGCACGCAACATCGCGCTGATGCCCTTCGCCGGCAGCGCCGCAGGCACGCACGCCCCGCGTCAGGTAGTGCCCGCTGGCGCGCATCCACCGGCAACGCCCACCGCCGCGCCACACGTATCGCCCGCGGTACCAGCGGCACCAGCCGCAACCGAAGCGCCCAAGGCCTAGGTTTTTGGAGTGCGGGAGCGCAGCTCCCGCTTTTGAGGTGTAAGCACGACGCGATCGCAAACGCAGTGCTGACCTCGCAGCAAAGACACATGTAGCGGCCGCCTTCCAAGGCGGGCGCTTTTAACAGGAGCAAAGGGAAACGCCATGCAAATCATTCTGCAAGAAGACATCGACAAACTCGGCCACCGCGGCGACATCGTCACCGTCAAGCCCGGCTACGCCCGCAATTTCCTGCTGCCGCGCAAGCTCGCCATCGAAGCCACCACCGGCAACATGAAAGCCCTCGAGCGCATTCGCACCTCGCTGGCCAAGAAAACCGCCACCGAGCTCGATGCCGCGCAAAAGCAAGCCGCGCTCATCAACGGCGTCGCCGTGCGCTTCACCCGCAAGACCGGCGAGAACGACCAACTCTTCGGCTCCGTCACCTCCGCCGACATCGCCGAAGCTCTCGCCGCGCAAGGCTTCAAGATCGACAAGCGCCAGGTCCATCTCCGCGAATCCATCAAAGCCCTCGGCGAATATCCCGTCACCGTGAAAATCTTCCGCGAGGTAACCGCCGAAGTAAAAGCCCAAGTCGAAAAAGAATCGTAATATAGTTTTCTTCCATCGCGATTTCAGCGCCGCCACTCTCCACAAGTGGCGGCGTTCTTGTTCATGCCCCCACACAGCGACCTAACCTGTAGCGCAGGGCGAAGTCTTCGTAGCCCTGCGGCTTTTCCGCTCGCCGGCAAAATCAAGCTGCCAACCTCCAGTCTGTGCATGAAAAGAATTGAAGAACATCAAGAAGATTTCTGTCCTTATCTTTTCAAAAAAACTTTTGCACATTTTGCAAAATCATGCACACCCACTCCAATTGACGCGCGCCCTCATTCCACGCACAATGCGCCCAACAATCATGCAGTAACAAACAGGAAATTGGTCGAGCCCAGCGTAATCCTCGCCACCTGAAAATTTTCCATCTGCCGCGAGATCCGTGCGCAAGCCGGTCTTGCGTGGCAAAAGGGGATTGTGTTACCGTAGGCGAAACTAAAGCGAAATAACAACAACCCATGCCCTCCGACTCCGCCCTCGAAAAGCCTCTCCCCAACAATCTCGATGCCGAGCGTTCCGTCCTCGGCGCCGTAATCCTCGACAACAACGCCCTCAACGCCGCCATCGAAAATCTCAAGCCCGAAGATTTCTTTCTCGACCAGCACCGCCGCGTCTTCACCCAGATGATCGCGCTCGGCGAGGCCCAGCAAGCCATCGACCTCATCACCCTCACCGAAGAGCTCCACCGCCGCGGCGATCTCGAAGCCGCCGGCGGCGCGCCCTACCTCGCCTCCCTCGCCGACGGCATGCCCCGCGTCTCCAACGTCGAGCACTACGCGCGCATCGTCAAAGAAAAAGCCATCCTGCGCAATCTCATCCACGCCACCCACAACATCCAGCAGCGCGCCTTCGAAGGTGAGGACGGCGCCGACGCCATCCTCGACAACGCCGAATCTTCCATCTTCCAGCTTGCCGAAGACCGCATCCGCGTCGGCCTCCTCCCGATCAGGGACATCGTCCGCGACAATTTCGAGCGCCTCGAAAAAATCTTCCGCGAAGGCAAGAGCATCACCGGCATCCCCACCGGCTACGTTGAGCTCGACAAACTCACCTCCGGCCTTCAGCCCTCCGAGCTGCTCATTCTCGCCGCGCGCCCCTCGCAAGGAAAAACCGCGCTCGCCCTCAACCTCGCCGAAAACATCGCCATCCGCGCCGGCCAGCCCGTCGCCGTCTTCAGCCTCGAAATGTCCAAGGAGTCGCTCCTCCAGCGCCTCGTAGCCTCCGTAGCCCAGATCGACGCCCACAAATTCCGCACCGGCCATCTCTCCCGCGAAGACTGGCGCCGCATGACCGAAGCCCTCGGCACCATCTCCTCTTCCCCCATCTGGGTCGACGACGCCGGCTCCATCTCCGTCCTCGAAATTGGCGCTAAGGCTCGCCGCCTCAAGCGCGATAAAGGACTCTCTCTCCTAATCGTGGATTACCTGCAGTTGATCACCGCGCGCGGCCGCTTCGGCAATCGCCAGGAAGAAGTCGCCAGCATCTCCCGCGGCCTCAAAGGCCTCGCCAAGGAGCTGCAAATTCCCGTCCTCGTCCTCAGCCAGCTCACCCGCGCCCCCGAGCGCGACGAACGCGGCCCCCAGCTCTCCGACCTCCGCGAATCCGGCGCCATCGAGCAGGACGCCGACGTTGTCATGTTCATCTACCGCCCCCACTTCTTCAAAGCCGGCGCCACCCCCGAAGAGCGCGAAGAAACCGAACTACGCATAGCCAAGCAACGCAACGGCCCCACAGACACAGTCCGCTTCGTCTTCCGCAGCCGCCTAACCAGGTTCGAGGAAGCCGCCCCCGACGCCTTCTCCCAATTCTCCCCCGACGATTTGTAAGGTGTTTCGCTGATGATACCCTCCGGGCAATCCCGAGCTTAATTCAGAGGAGATTGAAGTGCCCCACCTATTGACACCTCGAAAGGGATGGGAAAACGAGAGACTGGCTGCGTATCTACTCTCTCGGTTCAGTTTTGTCGCGCAACCGAGTTCAATTGCAGACGATCTCGGCTCAGATTTTTTCTGTACTGTATTCAAGATAATTGAGGTGTCGGGTAGAAATGCGCTAATACCCCGAAGCTCGTTCGCTATCCAGGTGAAGAGTTCGGCGGCCGAGGTGTCGGCGGACAACAAGATCGACTATCTCATGGGGCTCGAATTGCCTTTTTTCATAGGCGTCGTGAGGCAATCTCCACCTGAGATGAACATCTATTCCGCTGAGTTGCTACCGCTCCTGTTTTCTGAGCGGGGCAAACCAGATAGGTTATGGTTAACGCCAGTAGCCGGCGCGGATTTCGATCCAGACAGCTACTTTGAGGACGTCGGCCACCAGGAGTTTCGACTTCGGTGTCCGATGGTCGTTACGCTCAGTGTCGATGATGATCAATCGACGCTTGCGCCAAAGGTCGACGCTCTGCTCGGCATCTGCAGCAGAGCTCGCAGCAACATCGCGACCAGGGTGAGCGAAGAGCACATCTATGATGTGGACGGTAAGGGTCGCTACCGGATTATGGCTGGCTCGGGGTCAGTTCATTTCTTTCAATCCAACTTCGTCAAGCGGCTCGGGGAATATTTCTACAACCTTCTTTGGATACTCAACGCCCAACCCGACACGTTCTCGATCAAAGAGTTTCAATTGTTCGAGTCGTTCTATCGTGACCTGAAAAACCTTCACGGTTTTCCGCTACCCGAGTACGTCTCCACGCCGTATGATGCCCTGAAAGCCAAATTGAGTGACCGCTCCATCTAGCTGGATGCCCAACCTTGCGGCTTGTACAAGGGTGGGTCTTTCTCTTGGTGAGCGTCGGCCCTGCGATTGTGCTAAGAGTGTGAGTCCTACTTCTTCCGTGTCCACTCCCCGGCCTCCCATCTCGCCCAACATCCCCGCGCATATACTGACGCTTCACATAGCCTTCAGCGGGTATCTCGAAGTTCCAGATAAGTACCGCCGCAGCTTCCACCGCCTGGGTCTCTCCTTGACAGCTGCAGCGTATTTCGATTCGCGGAAGGACTGACCTTAATAGCCAAATCCGTACTGTCATAGTCTCGATCAGACTTCCCACCTTCAATGTGCAGCGCATAGGTTCCGCTCGGCACAGCGTCAAACCTGAAAGCGCCATCCTGATCGGAAGCCGTGGTAAACGCGGCACCACTTACTACATTCTGCAGCTTCAATGTTGCTCCGGCGATCGGCATGTCTGTGCGGTGGAGAAGATTCCATAACGGATTGCCACCCTTTCCCGGCTGAGAATCAATCAACCTGCCTGCAACCTCGCGGGTCGCAGGAGCGTCATCAACCCACTCGAACTTCAATTTTCCTTTGGCTTTTCTCGATGTCCGATCGTCAACATGGAAGCACTGTTCCGCTACGCTAATTCCCAATAATGCAGCGTGCAGCCAATATTCTCCCGGCGGGAGTTTGGTTACGCGAACCAATCCTTCGCGGGCGGTTACGTCGGAAAATAACTTTGCATTTTTCCCCTGAGTACCATCAGTGACCTGAACACTGACGCCCGCCAGAGGCTTCCCGTCATGCGTGACCGTAATAATAAAGTCGCGCCGCATCTCTATCCCTCTATCTACGCAGGAGACCATTGAACATGCACCTGCCGGCACCGGAAGGAATGCGAACAACGAGGCCACGATAAGTAAGATTCTTTTCACATTGCACGCCCGGCCCGGGTGCCCCATCCTTGCGGTTTGTGCAAGGGTGGGTCTTTCTTTTGGTCGTTTATATAAGGGCACGGTAACTTCCTGTAGCAACAAAACATGCCTTCAGTCCGCCAGCGCCAACTCTTTTTCCACCACATCTTTGCGACTCTGCGCGAAGGTCGCCTTAGCCTCGATGCCCAATCGGCCCGCGTAGTAGAGCAGTTTGTCCACGCTCTTGTTCGCGATCTTTCCATTCAGCAATTCGCTCACCCGCGGCTGCGGTTCCCCCAGAATCACTTGCAAGTCCTTTTGTGAATACTTGCTCGCGTATTTCAAGACGGCTCGATACAGTTCTGCCTTGAATTTTAGAGCCGTTGCGTTCTCCGGCGAAAAGCCCAAATCATCCATCACGTTGCCGTGCGTAATATGCGTCGGCTTGTTAGCTGCGCTTTTCATCCCTCTTCTCCTCTGTTAAACACGCCTTGACCGCCTTGAGCCGCTGCTTCGCCTTCTCAAAATCCCTTCTCGACATCTCGCGGCTTTTCTTCTCGAAACAATGAAGAACATGAATTACGTCGTTTATTCTCGAAAGATAAACGACGCGATACCATGCCCTCTCGTCCTGGTCACGCATTTCAAAAATTCCCGCGCCAATCGAGGGCAGCGGCCTGTAATCGCTGGGTCGCTCGCCTAACTGAAGGTGCCAAAGCTCAAATCCGAAATTCTGTTTTACGGCCTCGGGAAAGTCCTTGAGAACCTCCCGGGAGTCACCTTCCCACGCAATAGTCGCCAGCCTGCTCTCTTCAATTTCGTCCCTCACGCGGGCGACTATACCAGCAAACCTCAATTCCAATATACAAGTAAATGTATATCAACGCAAGGGTACGACATAAACGTTCGGCCGCGAGGCAACTGGAATATGGATATAGTTGCAGCATAACGGCCACGTGCTCGCCGAGTCATCGCAAGGCGCGCGGCGAAGCGGAACGGGTCCTTTGAAGAGCACTTTATGAAAGCGATTGTATGCACACAATACGGCCCACCGGATGTGCTGCAGTTCACGGAGATTGCAAAACCCACGCCCGCGGACAATGAGGTCTTGATAAAGCTTTACGCGGCATCCGTAAATCCAGTTGACTTGCACCTGATGAGAGGTAAACCGTTCCTCCTTCGCCTAATGAGCGGCGGGCTGCGCGCACCAAAACGCAAGGTCCCCGGCCACGATATCGCAGGGCGAGTCGAAGCGGTTGGCAGGAACGTAACCCAGTTCAAACCAGGCGACGCGGTGTTCGGCGCGTGCAGAGGGGCCTTCGCCGAGTATGTCTGTGCGCCTGAAGATAAATTGGCGCCGAAGCCAGCCAACAGTTCCTTTGAGGACGCAGCAGCCTTACCAATCGCGGCACTCACTGCCCTTCAGGGTCTTCGTGATAAGGGACGCATCCAGCCAGGTCAAAAGGCTCTGGTGGATGGCGCGTCGGGTGGTGTGGGCACGTTTGCGGTCCAGATCGCCAAATCGTTCGGCGCTGAAGTCACTGCCGTGTGCAGCACGCAGAAAGTGGACACGGCGCGATCCATTGGCGCAGACCATATCATTGATTACACGCGAGAAGATTTCACGAAAAGTGGGCAGCGATACGATCTGATTCTAGCTGCCAACGCACATCATTCGATTTTCGATTACCTGCGCGCGCTGAGTCAGAACGGAATTTACGTTATGGCCGGCGGTGGTGGGCTTCAGGCTCTCCAAGTTGCGTTACTGGGGCCATTACTGTCCCGGAGCGGGAGCAAGAAGGCGCGTTTCTTCATAGCGAAAATAGACCAGATGGATTTAGCCTTTCTGGGAGATCTGCTTGCAGCCGGAAAAGTTGCACCCGTCATAGATAGACGTTATCCGTTAAGCGAAGCTGCTGACGCTATCCGTTATCTTGAAAAAGGACACGCGCAAGGAAAAATCGTATTGACCATCGAACATAGTAACGACACCTAAAAGGCGCTGCGCCAGATATTTCTGTTGACAAGACGGTACTATTTACTGTACATTAGTCTTGTAGAGCAGTACGCCTCGAATCCATAGGACTCCCCTAAATTTGCAACTCATGATTTAGTCGCCCTGCGAAGTGCAGGGTCAGCGGGCTTTTCCAAACCGAAAGGCGGTCCATCGAGCTCTCGGCTAACCACCTTTAGAATCAACACTTGCAAAAGTGTATCAAAATAAAGGACTTTAACTAGGTTTAGAATCAACACTTGTGAAAAACCTAGGGGGAGGGGCCCCCTCCTCTTCACCCTGAGCCTCCAAGGGTGCGTTACCTTCCTCCTCGCGGGTCCGACCTGCATCTCCGAATCACCTCAAGCCCTTGCTCTCTCCAGCCGCTCGCGAAAGTACTCCTTCCAACTCTCAGGCAACGCGGCAACCCGGAGAGCCCGCCGTAACGACTTCACGTCGCCATCGTCATACCTTTTCGCAATATACAACCGAGTGATTTCCGAGACTGGGACCGCATTGTCGTCTCGCGAAGTCCCTTTGATCTCGTCGCCGGCCCCGACTTCCCCCTCGCGCGTGACCGCAAGATAAAAACCCGTGCGCCCGCTTGCCAGGAATCGTCGGACCATGTCGTCGGACTGAAATCTCACACCAAGTTTGTAGCAAGGCAGGCGCGG
>JGI12635J13318_1000105_pt1 | contig 20093 bp, 15 predicted proteins | sample BlaSpr_A8_OM2_M2_FD_13318 | JGI IMG/M metagenome (IMG submission 13318) | reverse complement strand
TTCCGTCAATCCATGCACAGAGGCAGGCCCATGGGAGAGCCGTTCGATCATCGCCCGGCGGGTTGGATCAGACAGAGCCGTAAATGTTGTATCTAACTTATCCACAACCATATGGTAGTGAATTATCCGTCGATGTCAAGTGTGGATTTTGGAGTTCCCGATTTGTGTTTCCTGATCTCTGAACCCTGACACCTGCGCTAATTTATGCTTCCCCATGCGCCGCGTATCGCAGCTGGGTGCATGGTTTAACAAATAGGCTTCCTTGAGCAATTACTCGTTAACCTGACGATTAGAGTGCCACCGCAACCTGCGCAGGAGCGCGAGCCGTCACGGCGGAGGCCCTGGCATCTGGGGCCGGGGGATGCGGATTGCTGTTGGAACCTGTTCTCGATGTATTGCCGGCCCGTTGGGCAGGTGATCTTTGCCAATTGGCTTGCTACGACCTACGCGATGAGCGGTAAATCGCCAATCCACTCATCGAGGAGATTAGTACCGGGAAGTCGGCTAGTAGGAAGTGATCTCCGTGCTTGGCATCGATCCTGGACCGTTTCGGGCAACACGGAAGTGACAAACGTAGCACGATCGCTGGCAACTCCCTCCACTGCGGCCTGAACGCGCCGCCCATGGCGTCGCAGGCCTCCGTTCCGGGAGTAGCCAGCGAGACCCACAACATGCTGTAATGAGGCAACGTCGGCGGGCAAACCTCAGCCCGAAGCTATTCCACTTAACATATAGGTAAGACATTTTTTGAATCTCCTTTTTCTTGCCCCATTTTCCTGGGGCACACAGAAGCGAGGGCTTCTGCTTCCAAAGCGAGCGGCTGCATTCTGGGAGGGACGCATGGTGTCGCGGGAGGAACCGGGAAAGCAGAAGACGCGAAGCTGCCGGACGCAGGAATTAGCCTGAAGCAGTGCCCAGGAAAATGAGGTGCAGAAAAAGGGAGCCCATCGATACTCAGTCGAATCGGGTCGGTGGGAACGCCTTGTCGCCAGCGTGGGAAAACGGTCGAAAGCGGACGCGGGTAAAGCGCTGAGCCAAGCCAGGCGAGCGAAACGTCGCGAGTCCATCGTGCACCAGGCCTACGCGTGTTGACGTTCGCGCGAAGGGCTTCAATGGGTGCCACTCGTGTTCAGATGGAAGCCATGTCGGCTCCAAAGGCGGTGAGGAAGCAGATAGGTGAATCCGGCGAAGACTTCCCACTGCGTCGAGGTGCCGGTCAGTCCGTGATTGAAGCCGAGATCGAAGACGAGCGTCTTCCGCGCCGTATAGCTGACCGCCCAAAGATTGCCCACCGCATTGCTCCGAAGAAACGGCTGGGTGAAGTGCCAGATTTCCCCGGAAAGAATGAAGTTCTTGAGGAACGGATGCGAGATGGTCAGCGATTGCCCAAATTGACCACGCCGTACCGGCTCCTCCACCAACTCTGTGAAGAAGGCGTTCGCGTCATAGTGAAAGCCTTTGACGTCCGCGCTTGCCAGAACCAGAAACGAGTTGGTCGGGCTTCCGAAATCGAATTCCGGAGCTCCGCCATTGTAGACGCGATGAAAGTAGCTGACCGCAAACGTGGGCTTGGCACCTTCGCCATGATACAGAACGCCCTGCGCGCCGAGGAAAACATCGGCCATAGGGTTGGCTGTAGTGCCTAGTGCCGTGAAGTGCGCGACAGGCTCCGCCGAAGCCAAGAGCTCGACTCGCCGCGTCACGGAGAGCTTCATCACTTCATTGAAGCCATAGCGGGATGAGAACTCGGGCGAATCGCCAGCGACTGTGAAACCGGACTCGAATTGAAGATAGCCGACCGGCGTCAGCGTTGCCGGCGTTGAGACAGTGGGGCGCCCGGGATTCGCGTCCGGAATGGCCGCGTTGGTCGCATCGGTCGCTTGGCCAACGCTGGCGCTGATGGTCTCCCCCTGCGCGAACGCCCCAAGTGGCAACAGAGGTAGAACCAAACCTGCTAAAACCGATCTGGCAAAGATCATGAGCACGGTGTCTCGAGTCCCGAGACGACTTATATTAACCACAGTTAATATGAAGAGTAAATCTAAATAAACCATCTCACTACTAGGAATCACCGAACGGACACGGTATGACTGAGAGACTTTCCAGGCTCAAGGAAGGTTCGGGGTTGATTCGGTTGCCCTAAGATAATTAGTGAATTCCATTGTCAAAGTATCCGCTCTGCGCGCTGACCCGGTAGCCAGGGGAAGTAACTTTAACGGGATGAAAACGATTTGCGTGGACGTCTGGCACCAGGACTTTGATCACGCCTTGCGAATCGAGAGCCGAAATAAGTTGCTGAGCGGCTTCGCGAGCTTTTCGTGGATTGTCTCCCGCTTCCCACAACCTGCCGCCAGTCTTGGGAGCCAACTCTACCAAGTAGTACCCGTAGTGCCTCACTTCCCGACCATAAAAGCTGTGGTCCGCGAACATAACCACATAGCAAGCGATATGCCCTCGTTGCGCTAACCGCGCCAGGCTGGCCCACCCGATGGAACTTCCGTGGTCATTTCCTTCCGCGAAGATAACGACAGCCTTTGTGCCCGGCCCATCGCCCAACTTTTCGAGTGCGCGCTTCATTGCGTCATATAGGAGCACCGTTTCATTGTGCTTGTCGACCTCGACCCGCACCGAGTCAGTGAATCCCTTCAAGCTCACCCAGTCAGCGGTGAGTTCTCCCGAGGAATGAATCTCTGCTCCGTAGCTCATCACCAAAGCTTGTGCTTTTCTCTTCTCGAATTCGGAGACGAGCTCCACGGCTGTCTGTTGTTCGAGAGGCAGAACTTTTCGTTGGTGAGAATTCGAGTCGAGCAACAGAACGATCTGTTTGGGACCCGCGCTCTTCGGACCGTCCACGATTTGCAGTTTCTTTCCATGCTCCATCGCTAGAACGTCTTTCACAGAACCGGGTGCGACCGGATTCCCGCGTTGATCTGTGGCATGCATAATTAGCGTGACCTTCCTCTGATCGCTGTCACCTTTCCTGGTGTTCGCTTGCGGTACGGCCAAGCAGAGAGTCACAAACAGGGGACCGCAAAATGCAACGAGGAGCGCGTTCCTCAAATGCCGGTTTTTCAGCGTATTCGCATTGAGACAAACCATTTCCCCAGTCCTTTCGAGACTTGTGTCTTGCTAGTTGCCCTCTCCAGAGTCCGCCTCTGGTTCTGGCAGCTTGTCGCCATCGCGAGCCACCCACACATACAGAGCTGGAAGCAAAAAGATACTCAGCAGCAAAGCCCCGATCAGGCCTCCGACAATGACGATCGCGAAGGGACGCTGCGAGTCCGATCCGATACCACGCGAGAGTGCAGCGGGAAGCAGGCCGAGAGTGGCGACCAGCATTGTCATCATGATGGGGCGAAGGCGAAGAACGGAGCCTTCGATGGCCGCAGATTCGATCGTGTGGCCCGTAGCACGCAGTTGGTTGATGTACTCCAGCATGATGACGCCGGTCTCTACGGAGACTCCGAAGAGCGCGAGGAAACCAACGCCGGAAGACACACTGAGATGTGTGCCCGTCATGAGCAGAGCTAGCAGCCCTCCGATTGGAGCGATTGCGACGTTGGCGAGAATGAGGCCGGCCCACTTTGCAGAAGCGAACATCGTGTAGAGAACGATGAAAATAACCAGAATCGTGATCGGCACGACAATCATCAGCCGTCTCTGAGACCGCTTTTGACTCTCGTATTCGCCTGCCCAATCGATGTGGTAACCGACGGGAAGTTTCACCTGGTCGCGGACGAGCTTCATCGCCTCTTCCACAGCGCTGCCTAAGTCTCGGCCACGGACGCTGTATTTAATTGCCACATAGCGCGAATTTTCTTCGCGGTATATTTCGGACGCCCCGTCACGGACTTCAACTTTAGCCAGCTGAGCAAGGGAAACACGTTCTCCAGGGGGCGACAAGAGGCGGATATTCTCGATGGCTTCTTTCGTTTCGCGAAAAGGTGCCTGATATCGGACGACAAGGTCGTACCGCTGTTCGCCCTGCAAAACCTGGCTCACCGCCTTCCCGCCCACCGAAGTCTCGACGGCATCCTGAACGTCAGCGACATTGATACCGTGTCGCGCGGCTTGCTGACGATCGACAGTAATGTTCAGGTTGGGCTGTCCCAGGACTCGAAACAGGCCGAGATCCTCAACGCCCGAGACATGCCGCATGACATCGACAATCTCGTCGCCCTTTTCTTCGAGGACTCGCAAATCATCGCCGTACAACTTGATGGCGAGCTCGCCCTTTACGCCGCTAACCGCTTCTTCCATGTTGTCCGCGATAGGCTGAGAAAAATTCCAAAGAATCCCAGGCATCTTGCTGAGTTCGCGGTCCATCGCAGCGATGAGTTCGTCTTTGTCTTGGTGAAACACAGGCCGCCACTTTTCCTTCGGTTTGAGGTCTACGAAATATTCGGTGTTGAAAAAACCGGTCGTGTCGGTGCCGTCATCGGGCCTTCCCAGCTGGCTTGTCGCCACGGTGACTTCGGGAAACGAAGCCAGAATGACGCGGGCCTGATTTGCAACGCGGACGCCCTCTGTAGGTCCCGTGCTTGGGGCAAGTGTCCCCCGAACCCAAATGGCGCCTTCATCGAGATGTGGCAGGAATTCCGAACCAATGACGCCGCTGACTATCAGAAAAATGGCAACCGCAAACGCGGCCGCTCCCGCACCCACCGTTACGCGGCGATGCTCGATTGCCCAACGAACCCTGATGCGATACCTCTCTCTAAGGAACTGCATGACAGGGTTGTGCCATTCACGCACTCCATCGCGGAACTGCCAGAGAGCAAAGACAGGCGCAATCAGGATGGAAAAGACCAGAGCACCTAAGAGCGCGAAGGAGACCGTCCAAGCCATGGGCTTGAACAAACGCCCCTCGACGCTCTGCAAGGTGAAGATTGGCAGATAAGCGGCGATGATGATGGCTCGGGCATAGAATACGGGCCGAAGCACCTCGCGCACTGCGTCGCGAATGCGCTCCAATGGCGTCTTGCGAGCACTCGCTGTCAAGCTAAAGTGCCGGACAATGTTTTCAATGATGACTACGGTTCCGTCGACGACCATTCCAAAATCAAGTGCGCCCAACGAAAGAAGATTCGCGGGAATCTTGTTAAGGTCGAGACAAATCGAGGCGAACAGAAGCGAGAACGGAATCGTCAACGCAACGATCATGGCTCCGCGGAAATTGCCCAGAAAAAAGAACAGAATGACCGACACGAGCAGCACGCCTTCAGTCAAATTGTGGAGAACAGTGTGGGTCGTTAGGTGAACGAGGTCGCTTCGGTCGAGAAACGGAACGATTCTCACGCCGGGGGGAAGAATATGGTCATTCAGATCCTTGACCTTTTCATGGAGCGCGGTGAGCGTCTCGTCCGCGTTAGCGCCCTTCCGCAGAAGGACAATCCCTTCCACTACATCATCGTTATCAAGGACAGTTCCATCTGCGCGATGGATGGCTTTTCCATTTTGTCCCAAGCGAATTTTTGGCCCTTGCGCGACGCTGGCGATGTCCCGGATACGCAGCGGCGTGCCGCTTTTAGCCATGATTAGCGTTTGTCCGATGTCTTGAGCGCTGTTGAATAAGCCGATCGCACGGACATTGATCTGCTGCAAGCCCGATTCGACGAAACTTCCGCCAGCGTTTACGTTGTTATTGGCAAGCTGCTGCTCTACCTGGCTAATGCTCAAACCGTATGCAACGAGCTTGTTGGGATCGACGCGGACTTGGTATTCGCGCGTCACACCCCCGAGACTCGAAACGTCGACGACATTCGGAACCGACTTGAACTGCTTTTCAAGCGTCCAATCTTCAATCGACTTCAACTCCATAACGTCATATTTCGGATTGGTGCTCTTCAGATGATAGAAATAGATTTGCCCCACCGGGCTCCAGTCCGTGCCCATCTGAGGTTGCAATCCGGCAGGAAGAGTGACTTGAGACAGTCTCTCTAGTACTTTTTGCCGGTTCCAATCGTTTTCCGAACTATCGTCAAAAATAAGCATGACGCTGGATAGTCCGAAGAGCGAGACCGAGCGTAGATGCGCCAAATGCGGCATGCCGTTCATCTGAATTTCGATGGGAATCGTGACTTGCTGTTCCACCTCTTCCGCCGCTCGGCCCGGCCATTGCGTGATGATTTGGACGTAATTATTCGCCACGTCGGGATAGGCTTCGACGGGAAGGCTATGAAATGAGATGGCACCCCAGAGAAGCAATAGAACAGCAAGGGCCAGCACCATGAACCGGTTGTTAAGCGCGAAATTGATCAGACCTTTCATCGCCGGGTCGCCATTTGATCGCTGGGATGAACTCTCACCTATTGCTCCACGGTGTTTTGTAAAACCAGCGCGTTGCTGACAACCTGTTGCCCTGGCTGTATTCCTGACACGATCTCTTGCATTTTGTTTGGCAAATTGCCGCCGGCTGCGACTTCCACGCGGCGGAACTTGTTGCCACCCGCGGGAACGTAAACCCAGTCCCGGTCATGCAAATGCAGAATTGCTGTGGCGGGAATGGCCGCACGTGTTTCTTTCTTTTGGCCGTGGAATGTGGCAGTAACAAACATTCCGATGCGCATTAGTCCGGGATTGGGCACCTCTATGCGCACCTTGGCCGTACGCAGACTCGGGTCGAGCACGGAACCCACGTTGCTGATGCTCCCGGTGAATACCTTGTCGGGATATGCGTTCAGGCGAACCTCTGCCGTTTCGCCGACGTGAACATTGGCAAGATCATTTTCGTAAACGTCGCAGAGAATCCAGACGTGGGACAGGTCCGAGATGGTGAACGGATTGGGAGAGCTCAGACCCGCTACGCCAGCTGCGGTTGTAACCTGCTGGTCGGTGATGACTCCGGAAGCTGGTGCGCGAATTTCAACGATCGCCGCCGGATGATTGATGTCTCCTCCGAGGACGCGAAGGCGCTCCGAAGTGTTCTCCACATCGACCTTGGCCTTGTCTTCCGCGTCCTGAGCCACTTGCAGTTCGTTCAACGAGACTGCGCCCTTGTCGTAAAGCAGCTGTGATCGCTCCAACTGCGTACGCGCGAGTTGCTCGTCGGCAACGGCCTTTCGATAGTCTGCAAAAGCACCGGACATGTCAGCGCTTTGCACGCGCAGGAGGAGCTGGCCTTTTTTTACTGTGTCGCCGAGACGCGCATGAATCTCCACAACGCGGCCCGTTGCGATCGAGATAACCGGCACGGTCCTGGAGATGTCAGGACTTACTGCACCGGTCGCAACCAACTGTGACGTAGCAACATGCCCGATCGCAGTGGCCAGGGGGAATTGCTCGGGATGGTCCACCTGCGCAACGTTCACATCCTCCTCGTGCTCAACCTTAGGAGATGGCGGTGACTCAGCCTTCGGGTCCCCCTTGCCCTGGCCGCAGCCCACAGAGAACAGTCCTAGTATGAAAAGTAAACCCGTCGTCCCAAGGCCCGCGCATCTCATTGGATGGCCTCGCGACCTACTGCCTGATTCAGTTGGTTTGCCGCGCTCATGTACGAAGCAACTAGGTTCAAATAGTTGACTTGCACGCTCCGGTATTCCGCCTGCGCACTTAGAAAATCGAGGAGCGATGCCGCGCCGTGCTCGTAGGAAAACGCAATCGTGTCCCGCACCCTGGACGCCTGCTGCAAATACCGGTCCTTGTAGGGCTGCAGGAGCGTCACCGTGCTTGTCACCGCGGCATAGGCGGAATCCACATCGCTGAAGACTTGTGCCTGGGTAGCCGCCATCAGCTTCTCGTTGCGCTCAATATCCAGCTGTGTGCGCAGCTTTTCGCCTTGGTTGCGGTCGAAGATGCGGAGGGGGATGCTGATACTGGCGCCGAGCGTTTGGTGGTCAAACGGGTTGTTGAACGAGGGGTTGTACGTATACCACCCACTCAAGGTCGGATCAGTTGATCCGTTCGCGACCGCTAGTCGGTGATCGGTCTTTGCCTTCTCGATGGACTGGAGCGCCGCCTTTAAGTCCGGGCGGTTATCGAGAGCGATTTGCCGCACTTCGTCTAACGGCGCGGTTTGGTTGGAAAAATCGAAGGGGCCCGTCACGTCGAATTGATCCACTGGCGTCCGGTCGTTCAGGAGCATGAGAAGTAGGATTTTCGCGGTTTCCAAACTCTCTTCCGCGATTTGCAGGTCGGATTCATACTGCACTCGTTGAAGCTCCAGCCGGTCCAAATCCACTTGGGCAATCGCGCCGGCTTTATAGCGCTCGCGATTCACGTCCAGTACATGGTCGTAATACGCCAGGTTTTCCTTCGCCAGTTCAAGAATGGCCTTTTCCTGAAGTGTCTGCACGAAGGCCATCCGCAATGTGAATACCAGAGTTCTTTCAAGATCCGCCTGACCAGAAACCGCGATTCCAGTCGCTTTCTGTTGGCTTTCCAGGCGTAACTCCCGCTTGCGTTGCCGTTCGTGCAGATAGCTATAGTTGGTTGAAAACTGAGTACCGGCGAACGGCTGCCAGACTCCTCTGTAACGTGAGATTTGAGTCCCATCCGTCGACAGAGTGAGCCCGGGATTCGGGCGCAAATAGGCCGTGATTTCCTGCGCCCGCGACTCATCGATGCCGATCTGCCCCGCGTGCAGCGTAGGATTCGCTGCCTCGAACTCGTCTCGAACCTCCTGCCAGGTCAGTGCTCTTTGGGCAAAACCGCTTTCCGCCAAGACTGCGGTCGCAAACAACCCAACGCACAGACGACTCAAGAAACGTTTCATGAAACCTCCCCGGACTTTCTTGGCAGCGACTGAAACACAGCGCTTGCGGACGCCACAGGCGATGGCGCTCTGCTACGCGTAGGTGAGAGTGTGATTAGCGACGTGTGTCCATCGCTTCGTAAAGCTGCACTAATGCGCGCGAGCGCGCCAGTCTACGTATTCCCTAGCAGCGGGTTTAGATGTGAAGAACGAAGGAAGGTGGAGCTCGACCAAGGAAAGAAACGACTGGAGAGAAAGGCGAATTACGAGAAGCCCATAGGACAAACAGCCCCGTCACGTTGCGAGGTGACGAAAACCTGCTGCCCTCTGAGCAATTCCCCGGATAGCGCGAAATAAGGACGGCGCTAGCGTCCTTAAGCTCATCAGTAGTGAGGGCCCAAGATTTTTCAGAAGTGCTGAAGGCCCCCCGAAATGCAGATGGGCTCGAAGCCCTAAAGTTTCCCTTACCATCGTTCAGAAGGACGGCGACGGGCTGGTTCGTCCACGCCGTCGTAACGATGACATCGAGAAAATCGTCGCCGTTTACATCGCGTGATGTGATCTGGACTCCGCCTGTCGGCGCCGTGATGCCCAGGGTCTGTCGTGGGCCACTACTCAGCTGAAACGCGATCCAATAGTGTGTATCCCAGGAGCTGCTTTGTCCGACTTGAACGGTGGCAAGATCGGGCCGTCTGTCGCCATCGAAGTCTGCTATGGCAAATTGTGACCTGACTTGTGGAGGAGAAGACAAAGTCTGCGGGCCGACAGACGCTGCCTGTGCGGGGGCTGAAGAACCCACGAGGCACAAGAGTGCAAACGGCAAACTGACGGCTCTAGGCCAAGAAAGATTCAACTGATGCAATGCTTCCATGCGCCTGGACATAGCATTCTCAAGACGACGGGCCAACCTTCAATCCGCATGATCTGAACGGTTTCGCAGCCAGCATCGGGAGGATATCATCCACGTCAAGGAGCGCACAACCTTCCTGGAACCTCTGCGCTTTAACTAGCATCAATCGGGACTGATGACGAGTGGGCGCTTGAAAAGGTCCACTTCTACGCCGACTTTCCTGTATTTTGAAGACGCATCGCGAGGAGAGAATTCCATGGAAAAGGAAAAAGTCTGCGCCAAGATTCAGGAAGTCGGCATAGTTCCTGCGGTTCGCACGTCTTCGGCTGAAGAAGCTCGCTTTGCCTCCGAAGTAGTCGCCAAGAGTGGCATTCCTATCGTGGAAATCACCATGACGGTGCCGGGCGCGATAGAAGTAATTTCCTATCTCGTGAAAAACGTGCCCGATGTAATCGTCGGCGCGGGAACCCTCTTGGACTTGGATACAGCGCGCCGCTGCGTGGATGTTGGTGTCCAATTCCTGACCAGTCCCGGTCTCGAGCTAGAGATCGTGGAGTTCGCCGCAAAAGAAAAACTGTGCGTGATGGCAGGCGCACTTACACCCACTGAAGTGATCACTGCATGGAAGGCCGGCTCTGACTTTGTGAAAGTGTTCCCTTGCGCCCAAGTTGGTGGCGATAGTTACATTCGGGCGCTGAGAGGACCATTGCCACAGGTTCCCCTGATCGCGGCTGGCGGAGTCAATCAACAAACCGCCGGCAATTTCATCCTGGCAGGAGCAGTTGCACTCGGCATAGGCCGTGAGTTGATCCCGAAAGAAGCCCTTGAACAACGACAGGAGGGGCGAATTCGGGAACTAGCACGTAGGTTCCTAACGTTCGTAAACGCCGCTCGCAGCCAGAAAGTTTTGCCCTGACAGTCTTGGCCAATGTCACGGTAGCTGTCTTAAGAAAGTTCATCCAGTCAGGCTTGACCGAAATCGTTTTTTGGGATTCGCGCGTCCGCGGGACGGAACTCGCTGTTTGGAACGGAGTAGATGATGAGCGTCTCGCCGTAAACAAAGCGGGCGTGCAGACCTAACGCGAACCAAGAATTGCGCTACTCACTGCCCGGCGCAACGACGAGCCTGAATCGAAATACTCGGTCAAGCAATCTGGCTTATAAGCGGGTCAAGAGTACGAGCCACGCATCAATTCGTCGTATCCGTGCGATAATCGCCCCACTGTCCCCGTAGTTCGTCCCAATCGGAGTTGGTTTGCTGCCCTTTAGCATCTTCAAGGTGCAAAGCGATGGAGACTTGGCATTGCCAACCTTCGACGATGCAACGGCACGTGTAAGAGAACTTGGCGACGTATGGCCGGCGAGTGCGTGATTGACAATGAAGCAACGGGAGAGCGGATATTCGTTAGCACCAGGGACGAGAGCAAGAATTAATAACGCGCGACGGCTTTGTGACGCTATGCCGCCCCTGGCGATTTACACCTGAAGAGAAAGGCCGAGGAGTGGAACCGGCATTCGGTTTTGAGCCGAAGGCATGTGGTGCATTAATGTAACGTCGCTGGCGCCTTGGCGTTTTAAAAGACGTGAGGAGACATCACGAGTTCCGGATTTGAGCCGGTGGCCTGTTTGTCTAGACACAGAGTCAATGGTGGTGGGTGCGTCGGTCGAACTTTATTTTCTTGTCCAGGAGGGACCGATATTTCTGGTTGCACAATAGTTGCACAAATGCTCCCAAACACCGGTCTTTTACGCCAAAATAGGGTATCCCATCCGAACGTAACTTGTTGGTTCCGAACACCAGGCGTGGGGATCGGGAAATTTGCTAAACCGTTGTAGGGGCTAAAACCTCTACCGGGGGTTCGAATCCCCCCCTCTCCGCCAGAATCATTTTCCCCACATCTTTGTAAAGATGCGTCAAGCAAAACTGGCGGGCTACTGTCCGGGCTAATATTTTCGTTTGGTGTGTTCGTAGCCCGATTCAGTAGCCACTTACTAACGCGGATCAACCACCAAATCTTCCTCGCGGCATGCTGCCATTCTGTTCCGCTCCAGTGCTTCAAGTTCAAATCTCGAACAAAGTGGTCAAAGCTTTGGCGCAACGCGAAAGGTGTCCCGCGAAGGTCTTCCGAAGCTATAATCGCAGCAACTTATGCCCCTCGCTCCAGGTAGCAAACTCGGTCCATATGAAATTCTTTCGCCGCTGGGTGCAGGTGGGATGGGTGAAGTTTACCGTGCCACTGACACGCGTCTCAATCGAGACGTCGCGGTCAAGATTCTGTCTTCGGGTCTCACCGCTGATCCCAATGCGAAGCAGCGCTTCGAGCGCGAAGCACACACTGCATCCGCGCTGAACGATCCTCACATCTGCACCATTTATGACGTGGGAGAACACGAGGGGCAGCAGTTCCTCGTCATGGAGTTGCTCGAAGGCCAGACGCTCAAGCAGTACATGGATGGCCAAGCGTTGTCGGTAAAGCAAGTGCTCGAGCTGGGAACTCAGATCGCCGGTGCGCTGCAAACTGCCCATGGTAAAGGAATCATTCACCGGGATCTCAAGCCCTCCAATATTTTTGTGACGGAACGCGGCGAGATCAAAGTGCTGGACTTTGGACTGGCAAAATTACTCCAACAAACCGACCAAGATGCAACTCTTTCACTGGCGTTGACCGAACCGCTGACCGTCCTCGGCACGCTTCCTTATGCGGCACCTGAACAGTTGCGCTGTGAGAACACGGATGCGCGCACGGACATCTGGGGATTTGGAACTGTGCTGTATGAAATGGCTACTAGTCAACGCCCCTTCAGCGAAGAAGTGGCCCCGCGTTTGATAGATGCCATCTTGCACAAACTCCCCGCCCCGTTACGCGGGCTGAACGGTGCGATCCCTGCGGAACTAGAACGAATCATCCTCAAGTGCCTAGATAAGGGTCCGGAGAATCGCTACCAATCTGCTAAAGAGTTGGTGGTGGACCTTCGGCGCCTAGAAGTAGCTTCAACCGGCGCAGCGGTCGCGGCACCACTGAGGAAACGGCCTCGGCGGTGGCTTGTGGTAGCGATCGGCGGTACCGGGATCTGCGCTTTGATCGCCGCAGCCTTGCTGTTGTGGCCGCGTCTCATCCACAACGAGAGCGCGGGAGTGCCCGCCCTGCGTTGGGAGCAACTTACGAACTTTAATGATTCTGCCGAAATCCCCACGCTGTCGCGCGACGGCAAGCTGGTGGCATTTCTGCGCGGCCCAGGCAGTTTCGGATCTTCTGCGAACATGGGCCAGGTTTGGATCAAATCTGTGCCGGACGGCGAACCCCTGCAACTCACGAAGACCGCTTTTAGAAAACAGACGATCAATTTCTCCAAGGACGGCAGCCGGTTGTACTTTACGCAATTAGAAGGTCAGTTTGCCTGGAACACCTACGAACTGCCCTTGCTGGGAGGGCAGGAACCGAAGCTGTTAATGGCTAACGCCACGGGATTGAGCTGGATCGGTAGCGATCGCGTATTGTTCTCCACGATCAGGACTGGCATACACATGAAGCTGTCCACCTCGAATGCCAGCCGAACCGACGAGCGAGACATCTACGTTCCGACCGACCATATGAATGGGATGGTGCACCGGTCTGCGCTGTCGCCGGACGGCAAATGGGTGCTGCTGGTGGAAATGGACAGCGCCTGGTGGCGACGATGCCGGGTGGTGCCGTTCGACGGCTCAACGGCGGGACGGCAGGTGGGGCCGGAGGGTTCGTGTACTTGGGCCCAGTGGTCTCCCGACGGGAAATGGATGTACTTCACCGTGGACACTTGGACGGCTGGTTTTCACGTCTGGCGGGAACGCTTCCCCGACGGTGCACCTCAGCAGCTGACGCCATCTGGCGCGAGCGAGGAAGAAGGGCTCGCGATGATGCCTGATGGCAAATCATTCATCACCACCGCAGGCACGCAACAATCCGCAATCTGGCTGCACGACGAGAAGACAGACGAAAAGCAAATCACCTCTGAGGGTTACTCGTTTTTCCCGACTCTGTCACCGGACGGCAAGAAGGTCTATTGCTTGCGGCGGGTTACGGGCTCGCACTCATACTTCAGCGGCGAGCTGTGGGTTTCTGACGTCGCGACCGGAGCCGCGGAACGCCTCTTTGGGGGTTTAGTGCTCACGCATTTCTCAATATCGCAGGATGGGAAAAAGGTGGTGTTCGCGACTGAACAGGGCCCGGCTCGATCGGGGATCTGGGTCGGCTGGCTTGACGGCACGCAGGCGCCGCGACAACTTACGTTCGGAGGCGAATATCGCGCTTTTTTCGGCAGACCGGGACAGATCCTGTATCAGGGCACTCAAACTTCGCCGAAGATTATGGGGATCAACGAAGACGGCAGCGGCCAGGTCGCGGTCTCGGATCTTGACGCCAGGCAGTTGCAAAGCGTTTCGCCTGACGGGCGCTGGGCTTTCGTGGGCGTGACGCCACCGGGTGGGCACGGCGACAGGAACGTGATAGTTGTAGCTGTGCCGCTTGAGGGCGGTGCACCGATCACGGTATGTGATAACTGCAGCTTCGGGTTTGGCAGCACACGCTCCTCGGCACCGCTGCTCTCGTGGAGTCTTGACGGAAAATGGGTGTACGTATCTCTGCGGTATTTTCCATTCGGCTCATCAAAGACAGCGGTGATATCCACCAAGCCCGGAACCGCGCCTCCCAGCTTTGCGAAGGGCTTCGCCAGTGAAGCGGATTTCGCGCGCATTCCCGGCGCGCAGTTGATTAATGAGAACGACGTATCTTCGGGCATTTCGCCGAATTACTTCGTCAATACACGCCGTTCGGCGAAAGCCAACCTCTTCCGCATCTATCTTGAGCAATAAAAGCCCTGGCGTTGTGCGTGGGTCCAGCGCGTCCTGACGAGACAGCTTGTGTCGTAACCCAAAGTTCTGAGACAGCGCTTTTTTCAATGGAATACGGCCTGCGCTGTCGCCAGTCCTCTGGACTGGAGCGGACTCTCCGAGACTCTAGTTCGGTCTTCACAAGCTTAACTCCACCTGAGCAATCAGAGGCACTTCAATGCATGCTCAAAGGCGTGACCGTAGGCCCTGGCGAGTTAGTCTTGGATATCTTCGAACTTGGAGAGTTCGACGAAATTTAGCACAAACGTAAAGAGTGGCTCCCCGGGCTTACCGGATACGTGCGTGATAAAGGTAGCGCGCGTGGCGGCCCTTTGGGATCAGGTCGAGCACCGCATCGGTCTCGCCTAAGTGCATCAGATCCGCGTTTCCTTCGGCTTCGAAATCAACGCGCATGTCCTCTGCGACATCTTTAGAGCGTTGCCAAAAACGGCGGTCGCTTTCGCTCAGCTCATGCACATCGAAGGCGACGCCGTTGGCGCGCAGCGCGGCACCAAGTTTGGTGTCGCTCGCCGCGAGGCTGCTCTCGGAAGACTCGACGATATGTGTGTAAAACAGCCCCATCTGGCCGCCTGTGCGCAAGATCCTCAGAAACTGCCCGATGGTTGCCGTGAGGTCCTTACAAAAGTAAAGCGAGTCGATAACAACCACCGCGTCGAACGAACCCGCGGGAAAATCTAGCGCGTCCATTGTCCCCATTTTGAAAGCGAGTCGGTCAGCACTGGCTGCCGCCAGTTCCTGGGCCCGGAGAATGGCAGGCTCGGCGGTGTCAATCCCGACAAATCTCGCCCCGCTCTTGTCCGCCAGATAGCGTGTCGTAGCGCCTGTTCCGCAACCGCCGTCGAGGAGAAAACCCATGGCTTAGAGTCAGGTCGCGAGCGTCATCTGGCCATCGCGGATCTTTGGAAATGTTCGGAACGATCACCCTTTGTTTGGTGAACGCGGCCGCGCCGCAAGAAGCCCTGTCGGGACCGATCCGCCAAGGGGTGATGGCGGCTTTAAATGTGGCGGGGACATGAGGCCCGGCACACGGCGACAGCCACTCGCCGTTCATCAAACAAACCATTGAAGTAACAGGGGGGCGTGAGCATCAATGGAGGCGCACAAATCGTTCAGAACCTCTGAGAGGCTTGCGCCATTGGCCATCATCTCGAGCGTTTGTTTCTCCGCAGCTAATAGGGATTCCGCCTGCGATGGGGTTGTGGTATTCGGTCCTTGTCTCGATTCAGATCCAGCCGGCTGCGCCACGTTCGCGGCATCACTGAGTCGTATCTCGTGGTCCGGTTTGAGTCGCCATTCCGGGGAGTTCATCACATTCTCCATCTTGGGGTCCCGGTTTATGACCCGTTCGTCATAACATACGCTTTAGGAACGGCGCACGCCACTGGTGCGCGATCTCATTCGATCATCAAACTGCGATTCTCCATGCGCAGGAGTAACCAACGCGCCAGCCGCGTGCCCTGAAGGATTGCTTGTTGGCGAGTTTCGACCTTACAGAATCACAGATGCTTCCTCAAAATTCAGCCGAGGATTGCGTGGGTGGAGCTTGCTCGGGTCTCCATAGCCCAGGTTGCAGAGAAGATTGACCTTCCACTTGCCGTCGGGGAAGAATTCCGCATTCAGCTTATCTGCGTCGAAACCGGACATCGGTCCGCAGTCTAATCCCAAAGCGCGTGCGGCCAGGATGAAGTATGCGGCTTGCAGTGAACTGTTGCCGAAGGCGTTCTCCTCAATTAGAGGTTTATTTCCGACAAAGTAGGAGCGGACATCAGCCTGTGGAAAGAGCCTGGGAAGATGCTCGTGGAATTCCGTGTCCCAAGCGATGATAACGGTCACAGGAGCGGCCATGCTTTTGTCGACATTGCCGGGCGCCAGAACTGGCTTGAGGAGCGCCTTGGCGCCTGGAGTGGTTAGAAAAACGAACCTGGCAGGCGAGGCATTAGCACTGGTCGGCCCAAGACGTGCCAATTCGTAAGTTTTGCGCAGGAGCGCTACTGGCACGGGTTCGGGAAGCCACGTGGAGTGTGTCCGCGCTTCGCGAAAAAGCTGATCGAGGGCCTCCTGTGAGATCGGGGTTTTGATGGCAGCAAGACTCAGTGGTTCAGATTGATTGCGTATTTTGGTTCCCTCTTTTAAGTAGATTCCCTTCCATAACCGAGAATTCCCCTCACAATTCTCCAGAGCGGAGCAGATCAGGCGCGCTCAATGCGAGCCACGGGCATCAAGGCTGAACGGTCCTGCTCCGAACTGAGAAATCAGCAGGGCGCCGCCGAGCATGGCGACATTTTTCATGAACAGAATCATTTGGATCTGCGCCATCATGGGATCCTGCACCAGCCAGAACTTGTGCATCATCAAGGTGACCGGAACTAGGAAGAGCACAATGAGCCAGCCGCCAAGTTTTGCGCGATAGCCCAGCAAAATGCTGAGGCCGCCAGCGATGGACAGCACACCAGAAAGCGGAACCGCGATCGAAGCCAAAGGCACGCCTGCCGAAACCGCATACCCGATCGCTTGCTTGGAGAAATGATTGGCGCCAGCCATCAGGAAAATCAGGGTGAAGAAAAATCGCCCCAAAACAACCACTGCACCCTGAGAAATGCTACTTGTCTCCGCACTGCTGGAAATTGCCGCTGAATTCGTTGCCATGTCTTTTCTCCTTTGATCGATCCTTAGCACTATCTATTGATGTCGAGTCTATTGATATGGATGCACCTTTGTAGACATTGGTCACACAAAAGCATCAAATATTGGTCATGACCAAGAACTCGGCTAAGAACTTCACGGGCCCGGTGCACTGCTGGCTGGTATGGATTAAGGCGTACCAGGCGGCTGCCAAATATCTCTATGCGGGACTTGAGGAGACGGGAATCGACGATACCGACTTCCGCATACTGGAAGCGCTTCTGAACAAAGGACCTTTGCCGGTGAATACGATCGGGCCGAAGGTGAACCTTACGCCTGGATCGATCAGCGTGGCCGTCGACCGGCTGTTGGATCGAGGGCTGGTAAGCCGGGTCGAGAGTCGCGAAGACCGGCGCGTCCGCGTGGTATCGCTTACATCGAGAGGCGAAGAATTGATTGGGCCGGTTTTTCGGAAGCACGCTGCCGAAATTCGAAAAATGTTTGCCGATGTGAGTCCGAAAGAAGTGCGAAGTCTTGAAACAATACTGAAAAAGGTCGGTAAGCGCGCCGAGGGGCTCGGGACCGGAATCAAACGAAGGTCTTGAAGAGTTGCCTTGGAGAAAAGGGAAAAGAATGCAGATTGGGATCGACAGTTTCGCAGCAGCCATCTCCGACCCGGCCACAGGCCTAACGCTCAGCCCGGTGGAGCGCATGCACCATTTGTTGGAAGAGATTGAGCTCGCTGATCGTGTCGGCCTGGACGTCTTCGGCATTGGTGAACATCACCGGGCGGAGTTCCTCGACTCAGCGCCCGCTGTGATCCTCTCCGCTGCCGCCGCGCGCACGGAAAATATCCGTCTCACTAGCGCAGTCACGGTTCTCAGTGCCTCCGACCCCGTTCGCGTTTTTCAGGAGTTCGCGACTCTCGACCTCATCTCCCGGGGCCGCGCCGAAATTGTCGCGGGCCGCGGTTCTTTCATTGAGTCCTACCCCCTATTCGGTTTGCGACTCGAAGATTACGATTCGCTTTTTGCAGAAAAGCTCGATCTTCTGCTGAAAATCCGGGCAAGCACACAAGTGCACTGGTCCGGCAAACACCGCGCCGCTCTTACCGGCCAAGCAATCTACCCTCGCCCGCTGCAGGATCCGCTGCCTATATGGGTCGGTGTCGGCGGCACCCCGGAATCCTTCGTTCGCGCAGGTGTGCTCGGACTTCCTCTTATGGTGGCCATAATCGGCGGTGAGCCTAAACGCTTCCGCCCACTCATAGATCTCTACCGCGAGGCTGGTCGCCGCGCCGGTCATTCGCCCGAGCGACTTGCTGTAGGTCTTCACTCCGTTGGCTTTCTTGCAGCTAGCACGGACGAAGCTGCGGAAATATTCTTTCCAGGCTATGCGCACACGTTTACCGAAATCGGCAAGGAACGCGGCTGGCCAGCCGCCACACGCACTCAATTCGACGCCCTGCGCGGACCTACCGGTGCGCTGTTAATCGGCGACGCTAAGACCGTCGCGAGAAAGATCCTTTATGTGAATGAAGTTCTCGGTGGCATCTCCCGTGTCACATTCCAAATGGGCGTCTCGACGCTTCCGCACCAAAAAATGTTGGACGCCATAGAGATCCTCGGCACCCACGTAGCACCTATTGTCCGGAGCGAGCTCCGCGTCACTCCTGTACGCGCCTGAGAGAACCATAATCTGCTGTCAAAGCTTGTTTGTTTTGCACCGTAGGTCTTGCTTCCGTATTTCAAAAGTCCGCGTTCGATAACCGCGAAATCGATTGGGGAATCCTGGTTCCAGGGCTGGTGCCTCGCGTATTTGCCGACGGGAGGGTCTGAGACCCGCGCCTCACGTTCGACCAGCCTGCTCACGATGGCGAACAGAAAGCTCGCCGACAACCCGCACATCAGCACGCCGATGATGCTTTCCACTGGACCCGAGGTCCGCCACAACCACGGAAGAACGACATCGCCGTAGCCGACGGTCGCATAGCTGGCAGCTGAGAAGTAAAAGGCAGATTCCCACAATGGAAAACAAAGCCAACGATAAAAGCCCGCCCAAAACAGAATCTCCAATACGACATTAATCGGGAAATTTGCTAACCGTTGTAGGGGCTAAAACTACTACCGGGGTTCGAATCCCCCCTCTCCGCCAGAATTATCTAAATGCACCCCAGTGAATCGGAAATGCGATGATCAAGCTGTACGGAGCTGTTCGTTGCCGAACCTGATCGTCGCGAGAATGCCGAGCACGACGAAAAGCACCAAAGCGACCAGCTGCGTGAGCTTAAATGCCGGCTCGGTTTGCGTGGGAGCCAGCGCTCTGAGGGCTGGCACCTTCTCGAAAAGCTGCACGATTAAGACGAAGACATTCAGATAGAGGGCTATCACGGAGCTGATCACGTAGGTGCGGCGCCAGCCGCCGGCGAGATGAAACTTGTAGCGCGCCGGGATCGCAAGTGCCAGCGCGATCAGCGAAATGATCCCAACTCCGTGAGACGGCAAAAACTTGTGAAACGGAAACATAAATCCGGTCACGCTCGTAAGCACGGTGCTCGCCAGAAAGACCGCAGTCCAACCATCGAGTCGTTTTCCTGTAAGCAGTCCGAACACCACAACGAGTCCCGAGAAGATCCCGATCAGGCTCAACAAGACGTGTATGAAAGTGAACGTTGTCATACCGAAGATCATGATGCCCCGTACCTTCCTTTCGCTGTCTTTTCCGCTTCAGAGCCCACTCAACATTTCTCACAAAAAATCATGGTGCACTACAGCCAGTAACAGGACGCAGACGGCTAGCAAAAACATGCTTTCCAAAGAGAATCATTGTGGCGCAATATCGGCGCCCCGCGGCGCGAGAGCCGCCTTATAAAGCTCGCGACATCCTAGCCCTTCGAGCTACCGCGGGCTACTGGTTTTCGCCATTTTGGAGGTTTCGAAGAGGGTCCGGCCCGGACACATAGGTAACAGAACGTACCGGCTACATGGGTAACACTTTGGGGCCAAACGGATTGTCGAGAGGCTGCAGGGTTTTTTCCTCCA
>JGI12635J13318_1000101_pt1 | contig 20611 bp, 14 predicted proteins | sample BlaSpr_A8_OM2_M2_FD_13318 | JGI IMG/M metagenome (IMG submission 13318) | reverse complement strand
GGTGGCTGCGGTTGCGGCAATCGCTTCGCTGTTGGTAGCTGCGGCGGGACCGAGCGCGTTGAGGTAGGCGACGATGGCGATCAGGTAGAGGGCGGTAAGGGTTAGGGAGCCGAGGAGGAAGGCGCGGGGGAAACATTTTTGCGGGTCGATGACTTCTCCGGCACTGTAGGTGCCGAATTGCCAGCCTTCGTAGGCCCAGAGGACGGCGATCATGGCCAGGCCGAAACTCGAGAGGAGAGAGAAGCCGGTTTGTGAGGAGCCGAGCGCGGCGGGAATTTCGCGAAGGTGATGCCCGAGTGAGAGGAGCACGGCGCTCAGGACGACGATGATCCCGACCTTGATGAGCGTGGTCCAGTTTTGCAGGTCGGAGCTTTTGCGGGTGCCCCAGACGTTGACGGCGGTGACCACGGCGATCATGGCGACGGATGCGCAGGTGGCTTCGAGCGGCGTGAGCGGGATGATTTCGGCTAGATAGCGGGTGAAGGCGCGGGCCAAGGCTGCGACGGAGCCGCTGGCTATTACCAGGAACAAACACCAGCCGTAGAGGAACGCGGGCATGCGGCCAAAGCCATCGCGAATGAAAACGTAGAGGCCGCCGGCTTCGGGGTTGGCGGCGGCTAGCTCGGCGTAGGTGAGCGCGCCGAGGAGCGAGAGGACTCCGCCGATGATCCAGACGAGAAAGGAGTAACCGACGGAGCCATCGAGCTGGCGGAGGATCAGGCCGGGAGTTAGAAAGACGCCGGAGCCGATGACGGAGCCGATGAAGAGGAGAAAGAGGTCGCGTTGGCGGAGGGTGCGGATGAGAGAAGGGCGTGTGGCGCTCGGAGCCTCCGTAGTGCTGGTGGTGGTTGTTCCGGCCATTTTGGCAGCACAAGAGTGCCTTTGGTGGGGTGGGAGGTCAATGAGAAGTTTGCGCGACTGAATTTATTCAGGCGGACAGCCAGAAATGGCTGTCCCACGCAAAAGCGAGACCCTCAGCGGCCAAAGCCTTATAGAATCTGCGCCGATCACGGCACGGCTGAAGCCGTGCGCTGACGAAAAACAAGGTTTGCCACACGCCTTCCAAGCTCGTGCTACGGAGCCCGTGCTACTCGAGGAAGGGGGCGGGCATGAAGCAGAGGATGAAAACCAGGAGGGAAAGGAAGGCGGCGCCGTAGCGAGGGTAGCCCAGTGGTTCAGGATGGAAGATGGGAAGCGTGCGAAGAAAACGGATGCTGACGAGCAAAGCGGCCCAGACATACCAGCCGCCCCAGTAGCGGAATCCCAGGAAAGCCAAGAGCACGGGAAGAAGAATCGAGGAGGCACGATGAGCGCGCTGGCTGACGGAGCGGAGGATGTGGCCGCCATCGAGTTGCCCGGCGGGAAGAAGATTGAGCGAAGTGGCGAAAAGGCCGACCCATGCGGCGCGTCCGACCGGATGAAGAAGGAGGTTCGCGGCGTTAGCGCCATGATGAAAAATCGGCGCGAGGAGATGGAGGATGAGCGGAGAACCGAGGACAATTCCGGCGTGCGCGGGGTCGGCAAGGCCAGGAACAAACTTGGCGTGGACGATGCCGTAGACTAGCGCCGGAATGGCGACCAGGAAGCCAACGAGTGGGCCGGACGCGCCGACGTCGAAGAGCGCGCGCGTGGTGCGAATGGGAGAACGGATGAGGATGAACGCGCCGAGCGTGCCGATCAGCGTTGGGAAGGGAATGAAGAAGGGATAGCTGGAGTGAATGTGGTGGTGGCGGCACGCGAAAAAGTGCCCAAGTTCGTGAGCAAGCAGAATCGCCAGCAGGGTTAGAGCGAAGGGGAGTCCTGCGGCTAAGGCGAGCGGGTGACGATAGATCAAAGTGAACGCGCGAATGAATTCGTCCCAGGAGACGGCTTCGTTGTGGGCGTAGGCGACGGCGAAGTGGGTGCCGGCGACGAGGCAGGTGCAAAGCGTCAGGAAAAATAGCGAGCAGGCGAGAAGCAGGGATTTCGCGGAAGGCCGGTGGGGGACGCTAACTGCGTAGGAATGCCATGTGGAGTCTGCGCGCCAGTCTGGTGGCGCGGCAGCAGCGGTCGCGGTGCTATCTGGAAACGAGTTCGACACGGTGCGAAGAAGGCCCGAAAGTTTGTAAAGACAAGTACACCATAGCCGGCGGCATTGCGCCAGTTGGCGGAGGTGTGAGCTAGCGGGAAGTGGCGGCGTGGCGGCGAGTAACGTAGTCGGTTACGTGAGTGACGAACAGATCTTCGATCTGGCGGGTGATGGGGCCTGGCGCGGAGGCGATCTTGTGGCCGGCGATTTCGCCCACGCCGATGATGTTGCGATTGGTGGAGGAGATGAAAACTTCGTCGGCAGAGTAGAGATCTTCCGGGCGGAGCGGCTGCTCGACGACGGCGATGCCTGCTTCTGGGGCAACTTCGAAGAGAATGCCGCGGGTGATGCCTTCGAGGCAGCCGGAGTTTAGCGGCGGCGTGTGAATCTTGCCGTTCTTGACGGCGAAAATGTTGGCGGCGGTGCATTCGGCGACTTCGCCGCGCTCGTTGAGCAGGACAACTTCGTCGAAACCTTCCTTTTGGGCTTCCGCGACGGCCCAGACATTCGGAAGCCACGAGATGCTTTTTACTCCGGCGAGGGGAGAGGCGGCGTGGCGGCCGTTGGCGAGGAGGCCGAGGCGGACCGGCTCACTATATTCGGGTAGCGGTGCGGAATAGATGATGAGATCGACTTGGGGCAGCGGCTCGTCGCTGCGCCAGAACCCGACTTGATTGTAGACGAGATAGATGCGCGCGCAGCCTTCGGTGACGTTGTTGGCGCGGATGACTTCGTTAAGGTGTACGCGGACCTTGGCGGCGGTGTGCGGCATGGGGAGACGGATGAGGGCAGCGTCTTTTTCCAGGCGGCGCCAGTGGCGTTCGTAGGCGAAGGCTTCGCCGCGCGAGATGCGAACGGTGGTGAAGAGGCCCCAGCCGCAGATCAGGCCGGCTTGTCCGGGGGAGAGCCGGACTTTCTCGATGGGCAGCAGGCTGTCGTTGTGAAATACGTGGCGGTGGATCAATGCGCGCTCCCCAAGAACTACCCATTCCATTCTAACTGAAAAAGGTCAAGCCGAAGTCGGGAGTCCATCGAGGCAAAGGGAATGAGAGGAATCGATCACAACGAAAGGAATGATTTGAAGAGGGAAAAGTTCCGCCAAGGGACCGGGTCGGGACCCCTTGGCGGAAGCTAATGCCGATCGACAGTTAGAACTGCAGCTTCAGCGCCAGCTGCAATTGGCGAGAGGAGCCGGAATCGGCGGTCGGGAAACGCGTGCTGGTGATGGTAGTGAAAGTTGCCAGCGTAGCTGCATTCAAGGTCGCTGGCAAAACCACAAAGCCGTTTCCTCCCCCCGGATTTCCGAAATTTGGATGGTTTAAGAGATCGAACGCATCCGCGCGGAACTGCACATTGACTCTCTCGGTTATTTTGGTGTTCTTGATCAGCGCCAGATCCAGGTTCGAGAATCCGGGACCATAGAAAGCGTTGCGGCTCAGATTGCCGAAACTGTTTGCGGCGGGGACGCTGAACGCCGACGCGGCATTGGTAATCCATTGGGCCGGATTCCCGCTGATTTGCACCGGACCGATCAGGTTCGGGCGAACGGTGTTGCCTACGCCATTCGTATTGGCCGTGGCCAAAACCACGTTGAATGGATTGCCGCTCTGCAGGGTCAGGATCGGCGCCAATTTCCATCCGGCGACGAGGCGATTGCCTTTGAAGGGCAGATCGTAAATGGCATTCGCAACAAACCGGTGCCGGGCGTCGAAATCGGAACTCGCGCGGCTGCTGAAAATGTTCGAGCTGTCCTGTACGATAATTCCCGCATTGTTGCGAGACACTTCGTCGATAGAGTGAGAGTAGGTATAGGACGCGTTGAACTGCAACCCATGCGACAAGCGCTGGTTCGCCGTTACCCACAGCGCGTTGTAGTTGGAATTGGAGTTGCTGTCACGCTCCGTGATTCTGTTCGACAGCGTTTTTCCCGGCAGAAATTGGCTGGTGGGAGAGATTGCAATGAAGGGCTTGCTGCCGGCCGCAAAGTTCCCCAATATCGCCGGCTGGTTGATGTTGCGGTCAACCTCCAGGTGCGTACCCTTCGACCCGAAGTAGCCAATCATGATTCCCGTGTTGCGGGCGACCTGCTGCTGGATATTCAAGTTCCAGGACTGTACGTTGGCGTTCTTGAAGTTCGGATTCACCACCGCCGGCGAGATATTGGTGGCGTTGTTCGGGTCGTAGAAAGTCCCGAGCGTGGTAAGTGATTGAGCGGTTCCGACCGCGATAGGAACCGCGAATGGTGGATTGGAATTCAGCCCGGTAACAAAGCCCGTGATCGGCTGGTCCACCTGGAATCCGTAGCCGGAACGCAGAACCGTCTTTCCGGTATGGAAAACATCCCACGCAAACCCAACTCGCGGTTGAACGTTCTTATTGTTCTGGCTGTAGGGATCGCTCACGGGCACAAGCGAAACTGATCCCGGGTCGAACGTCACGAAGCGCCCCCGCGCCTCATTCGGAGTCATGTTCCAGGCATATCGCAAACCAAGCTCAAGCGTAAGATAGGGCTTGAGTTTGTAGCTATCCTGGGCAAAGAAGTCGAGGGCATTTTCCGTAATTCGGTTGGCTTGGGCCACTCCAACGGTCCTAGCAGACGAGTTCGCTGTGCCTGCGATGAAGTTCGACGTCGTGTTGAAGATCAACTGGCCCGGATCAGCGGCGAAATTGTCGTTCCGGAAGTCGCGGAACTCAAAGCCGAATTTCAGCGAATGTGCTCCACGGATATAATTCAGCGTGTCCCCAACCACTGCGGTGAGGTCTCCGCGTCCTTGCGGGAAGTTTCGTTCGGCGCCGAACAGCAGCCCCGCCTTGTCTGCAATCGAGATCACCGGTATGAACGTCATGTTCGGACCAAGGACTCCCCCCAGGCCCACGGATGCAGGATCGGTCGGATTATTCGGTGTGAACGTGATGTGAACTCGATTCGCGCCTAGATGAAATTCATTAATCAAGCTTGGGCTGAAAACGTGAGTTTCTCCCAAAGTGATGACCTGCCGATGGCCTGCGCGCGTGTCGCCAAAGCCCGGGAGGTTGGCCCCCTGTGTAGGCTCCAGGCGGCGGTCTTCTTGATTCGCGTAGTAGCCGTGAATCCGGTCTTTCTCGCTGAAATTGTGGCTGATGTCCATCGTACCCTGGTCGATATTCACGTTCGCGCTGGCGGAACCGAAAAATGCAGGCGCCCCATTAAGGGTCCCATTGGCTGCCGGTATGAATTGCAGCAGACCCTTGGCGGAGGCGCTTCCTGTGCTCTGGATTTGGGCTCTTTCGGCAGCGGTCAGAACGGCGCTCGTCGTCGTCAAGCCCTGATGTTGCCGCAATCCCTCGTAGCTCAAGAAAAAGAAAGTTTTCCCCTTGATGATCGGACCGCCGACATCTCCTCCGAATTGATTGCGCTTCAGAGCAGACTGTGGTCCTGACGTCGGGTTGAAGAAATTTCGGGCGTCGAGATAATTGTTACGAAAGTAGTCATAGGCCTCGCCGTGGAACTGATCGGATCCCGAACGCGTGGCAATGTTGACGATGGAGCCGGAATTCCGGCCAGACTCCGCGCTGTAGGTCGAGTTGTCGATCTTGAATTCGGACACGGTGTTGATACCCGGCTGGAACGTCACCTGGTTTTGCACCATGTCGTTCAAGTTGACGCCGTTGATCATGAAGTTCACCGCGTCTTCGCGGCCTCCGGCGGAATTGAATGCAAACGAGCCTTGGCCGCGTAGCGGCGCCGTCAGGAACCCGCTCTGGGGAGGTGTCACCGTGCCCGGTACCAACAAAGCCAAATCCACAAAGTGGCGGCCGTTCAGGGGAATCTCTTGAACAACATTCTGGTCGATCACCTGGCCTACGGTCATACTGGTGGATTCGATAATGGCTTGCGTGCTTTCGACGGTCACCACGGTGGTGGTGGTGCTGGCCACCTTAAGACCGAAATTCTGAACGGAGTTTTGGCTGACCTGCAGGGTCAAGGAATTGGCAATTTCCGTCGTGAAGCCCTGCATTTGCACTCCGACGGTGTAGATGGCGGGGGGTAGCGCAGGCACCTCGTAATCACCCGAGGAATTGGTCTGCGTGATTCTTTCGATACCCAAGGCTTGACTCTTGACGGTCACCTTCGCGCCTGCGACGGCCGCCCCGCTGGCGTCTGTAACCGTGCCTTTGATGCTGGCGGTGGTTTGCGCCACAGCGGTGCTGCTCATTGCCATGAGCAGAATGCCGAGCAAAACCAGCCGGGGAATGCCGCGTCCTAGGACGAAGGGCCGGATGTGAACGTCCATGTTTTCTCCTTGTGATTGGCGACAAATATAAGAGTTTTTGCCTCCGCGAGCTGGGGCTGCGAAAGGCGCAACTGCACTGTCTGTTAAGTCTTGGAAGGTGACGCACACCCCCGCGTGCCCACGCACCTACCTAGTTGGCAATCACAGGGCCAGAAGTGGGATTCCTTTGCGGGACGAAAAGCCCAGCAAATTGAGTAGGTTAGTGGCAGCAAGCAGCAGTGAAGTGAGACCGACGGGCGGGTTAATACGGAAATTTGGATGAACTTACGAAATGACGTACGCGTCGACGGCAGTTTAGAACTGTTTACATTGGCGTTACAACTAAACTCGCGGACCGACAGCATTAACGCAGAAATCACAGTTCGGCTCTGGCACGTTTGTCGTAATATCGCTGCGATTTGGCGATGCTCTTAGAGGAGGAGCCACACATTGAAGAAAGAAAAGGGACGAAGGCGATTTTTGCGGAGCGGCTTGGCGGGCGGTTTTGTAGCGGCGGTGGCGCCGGTGATTCGCGTGGGAGTCGTGGAGGCTCGCGAGCGGCCGGAGAGTTTGGCGGCGGTGCCGGCGTTTGAGTTTGAAGAAATTACTATCGCGGAGTTGCAGGAGGGGATGAAGGCAGGGAAGTACACGGCGCGGGGGATTGCGAAGAGATATTTGGCGCGGATTGATGGGGTGGACAAGCACGGGCCAGCGATGAATAGCGTGATTGAGGTGAATCCTGATGCGCTGGCGATTGCGGAGGCTTCAGACAGAGAGAGGAAGGAGAAGGGAGCGCGGGGGCCGTTGCACGGGATTCCGGTGCTCATTAAGGACAACATCGATACGGCGGACAAGATGATGACGACGGCGGGGTCGCTGGCGCTGGTGGGTTCGAAGCCGCCGAAGGATTCCGTCGTGGCGCAGAAGCTGCGGGAAGCGGGTGCTGTGATTATTGGGAAAACGAACCTGAGCGAATGGGCGAACATTCGCTCGCGGCATTCGACCAGCGGGTGGAGCGGGCGCGGCGGACTGACGAAGAATCCGTATGCGCTGGACCGCAATCCTTGCGGGTCGAGTTCCGGGTCGGGCGCGGCGGCTTCGGCGAATTTTTGTGCTGCGGCGATCGGGACGGAGACGGATGGGTCAATTGTGTGCCCGTCTTCGGCGAACGGGTTGGTGGGGATCAAGCCCACGGTGGGATTGGTGAGCCGCAGCGGGATTGTTCCCATCTCGCATAGCCAAGACGGTGCGGGGCCGATGTGTCGCACGGTACGCGACGCGGCGATTGTGCTAGGAGCGCTCACGGGAGTGGATGCGGAAGACAGTGCGACGGCGGACAGCCGGGGGAAATCGAACACGGATTACACGCAGTTTCTGAAGGCGGACGGGTTGCATGGCGCGCGGATTGGCGTGGTGCGCAAGTCTTTTGGATTTATGGACGCGGTTGACAAAGTGATGGAAGCGGGGCTGGAGGCGATGAAGAAAGAAGGCGCGATTCTGGTCGATCCCGTGGAGATCGAAACCGCGGGAAAGTGGAGTGAGACGGAAATGACCGTTTTTATGTATGAGCTGAAGGCGGATCTGAATGCATATCTGGCGCGGCCCGGGTTCAATCCGCCGGTGAAATCGTTGAAGGACATTATCGAGTTCAATGAGAGGAATCACGAAAAGGAGATGCCCTACTTTGGGCAAGACTTTTTCTTGAAGGCGGAAGCCAAGGGGCCGCTCGACAGCAGGGAATACATCGAGGCGCTAGAAAAGAACCATCAATTGGCGCGCAAAGAGGGAATCGACGCGACCATGGAGAAGCACAACCTGGATGCGCTGGTGGGGCCGACGGGTGGACCGGCTTGGCTAACGGATTTGGTCGATGGTGATCATTTTGGGGGCGGAAGCTCCGGAGCGGCGGCTGTGGCGGGGTACCCGAATGTGACGGTTCCGGCGGGATTCGTTTTCGGCATGCCGGTGGGGATTTCTTTTTTTGGGAAGGCATGGAGCGAGCCGGTGCTGATCCGGCTGGCGTATGCATTTGAGCAGGCGACGAAGGTGCGCAAGCCACCGAAATTCCTGCCGAGCGTTAATCTCCATGCTCAAAAGAAATGAAGATAACGCTGAGGGGTCGCAGGAGAAGAATTCGGAGCTTACTGATTGCAGCTGAAGGGCAGAAGCAGTTGCTGGCCTGCGTAGATGCGGTTGGCGTCCGCGATTTCCGGATTGGCTTGCGCGATGCAGCGCCACGCGGCGGCGCGGCCGTAGGTCGATTGTGCAATCCTCGACAATGTGTCGCCCTGCTTAACGGTGACCTTCAGATCGGATTTCAAGCCCGTGATTTTGGCTGGTACCACAATTTCCGTACCGGCGGTGATGCGGGCGGGGTCAACGATGCCAGGGTTAGCCGCTAGAAATTCCTGCCAGCGCGAGCCGCGTCCTAGATTTTGCTGTGCGAGCTTCCACAGGGAGTCGCCGGGTTGCACGGTGACGGTGTGCAGCGAGGAAGAGGTCTTCGCCACGACGGACGGAGGCGCGATCGAAGCGGCGACGCTCGGCCTCGGGGTAGACGGGGCAATTGCCGGAGCTATGTTTGGCTCTGCTGGCAGAGGTGAGAATTTGGGAGCCTCAAATTTTGGGGGCGCAATTTTGGAAGAGAGATTTGGCCTAGCGGCCACAACTGGCGCAGGACGCGACACGTACGGTCGGGCTGCGGGCGCGGCCGGAACCGGCGCAAATTTGGGAGACTCAAGTCTTGGAGCTGCAATATCCCTGGAGGGATTCGGCTGCGGAACAGCCCGGGCTGGCGCAGGACGCGAGGCGGACGCGTGCGCTGCGGGAGCGACTGGCGCGAGGCGTCGCGTGAAAGGGTCGAGCCGTCGCAAGGGTGCAGGGCTGGGCATCGCCGGAGCAACTACGGCATTGGGCTGGGCCGGCCCCACATTTGGATGCACTGGCGAAAAGCTCGGACGGGGAGGCTCGAGTTTCGGAACCGAAATAATGGGAGCCGCAAACACCGGCTCATCGAATGGAAGGTGGAACGGATCGGGCATTTGCGCGGCGCGTTTGGCATCGCGGTAACGGCGGGCGATATCGCCGAGCGGCAGTTGTGCAAGTTCGACGCCTGCGTCGACGGGTACCTGGGCCTGTTCCTCGATGGCCGCTGGTTGCTGCAGGCGCTTGGCTTCGACGCGGGCTTCGTCGTCTGGAGTCAGGATTTTTGCGCGACGCAAATCTTCGTCGGTGTAAACGTGCTTTTGTTTCTTCGTCTCTTTGCGCGCTCGTTCTTGGCGAGCGGCTTCGGCTACATCTTGGGGGGCGCGGGCGCGGCACTGCGCAGCGCCGGCAAACAGACAGGAGCAAAGAACGATTGCGAATCCGCAGCGAAGCGGCTGGCGGAGCGACACCCGCGTGTGCACATGCGGCTTACGCGAACTGGAAAGGTCAGTATTTGCCATTGCCGACCGACTGCCGGGGGACATCCGATGGGAAAATACTACTGGAAAGCCAGGCTTCGTGCTATCGAAATTTTCTAGGAAAAAGGTACTGAGAGAGGGGTACTGAGAAAAGAAGTACCCGGATAGCTGCGGCGGCTACAGTGGGCTTCTGTTGAGCTATGATGTCCGCCGTCTGAGCGGAAGGTTGCGTCGGGAGGGCCACCATGAACGGGAAGCAAAAGTACTCGCGCAGGAAGTTCGTCGCTTCGGCGATGTCCGCTTCGGCGATTTCCGTGCTGCCCGGCGCGCCGAACCTTTTGAGCGGATTCACGGGCGCTCTTGGAGGGCGAGAACAAGATTCAGTTGCGCTCACCACAACTCCGGCTTGGCGAGACCAGGGCATTCTGAACCTGGCAAAGTCGCCGTACGCGAAACTGCACAGCGTTCCGGTACATGCGGTGACGATTGAGGCTGGGTTTTGGTCGCCGCGCCGCGAGACGAATGTGAACGCCAGCATTCCATCGATGGGGAAGCTGCTGGAAGTCAATGGGCGCATGGACAATTTCCGACGGCTTACCGGGAAGAGCACGGCGGCGCAGCGCGGGCCGGTGTATTCCGATTCCGACATTTACAAATGGATTGAAGCGGCGGGTTTTGCGCTGCAGTCCGGCGAGCTGCCGGAATTGCGGGCAGCGGTGGACAGGGATATTCACGAGGTCGTTGCCGCGCAGCAGGCCGACGGCTACTTGAATACGTACTATGTGCTGGAGCGCGCGTCGCAGCGCATGGAGCCGAAGGTGCAGCAACATGGGCACGAGCTTTACTGCGTGGGGCACTTGTTGCAGGGCGCCATCGCCTATTACCGCGCGACCGGGGACCGGACGCTGCTGGACGCAGGCATTCGTTTCGTGAATGAATTTCTGCTGCCGAATTTCGGTCCTGGCTCGGACAAGAAGCCGCTGTTCTCCGGGCACCCGGAAATGGAGATGGCGCTGCTCGAGCTGTATCGCATCACCGGCGACAAGCAGCATCTGGAGCTGGCGAGATATCTGCTCGCCGGGGACTCGCGGATTCACTTTAAGCCTGAAAATTACGTGTATCACTTCTGCGGGATTCCGTTCACTTCGCGGACGCACCTGGAAGGGCATGCCGTGCGCGCGATGTACGCCTGCTGCGGGGCTGCCGACTATTACCTGGAGACAGGTGACCCGACGTATTGGAAGACGCTGAACGTGCTTTGGAAGGATCTGGTTTCGGCGCAGATGTATGTCACCGGAGGAGTTGGCGCGCGGAGCGACGGCGAAGCCTTTGGCGATCCGTATGAATTGCCGAATGCGCGCGCGTACGGAGAAAGCTGCGCGGCCATCGGGAACATGATGTGGAACTGGCGCATGCTCGCGGCCACCGGAGAGGCGAAGTACGCGGATGTGATTGAGCGCGCGCTCTACAACGGGATCAATTCGGGGATGTCGATGAATGGGACGCTGTATTGCTATCGCAATCCGCTGGCGTTTGATCCTTCCGGCGGAGACAAGATTCGCAACGAATGGTACGACACGACGTGCTGCCCGCCGAACCTGGAACGCACTTTGGCTTCACTGCCGGGATATTTCTACAGCACCAGCAGCGAAGGCGTATATGTACATCTGTACGACAATTCATCGCTGGATTGGCACCTCGAAAGCGGGGCTGCGCTGAAGATCCGGCAGAAGACGAATTATCCCTGGGATGGCAGCGTGGAGATGGTCGTGGCGCCCGGACAGCCTGCCGAATTCACGCTGTTCGTGCGCGTTCCCGGATGGACCGACACGTCGAAGGTCGCCGTTAACGGGAAGGCGGTTGCGGGCGCGACCGCGGGTCAGTATCTCCCGGTCCGGCGGCGTTGGTCCGGCGGCGACACAGTTACCCTGCAATTCAACATGGCGCCGCAAGTCCTGGAGGCCAACGCGCAAATCACCGAGAACAATGGTCGCGTAGCGGTGCAGCGCGGTCCGGTCGTGTACTGCATGGAGCAAATCGACCAGGGCGACGGAGTGGCGTTGAAGGACGTGGCGTTGGAGGTTGACGAGAAGGGCAGCGGCCACTTCCAGGAAAAATTTGAGAAGGACTTGCTGGGAGGGGTCTTGGTCCTCCGCCATTCCGGAGCCGCATACGAGGAATCAGCCAATCGCAGCAACTTGTATTTCCCGCATAACGCGCCGGCGCGGAAATCGCGCCCGATACAACTGACATTTATCCCCTACTATGCGTGGGCCAATAGGGCCCAAACCCCGATGCAAGTCTGGACCCCAGTGGCCAAGGCGTGAGCCTTGATCGGGCTTCCGGCGCAGAACTACGCGGTGGGAATAAGTATTTCGGTGACTAACTGATCCTCTGGCGTGGTTCGCGGATCGTTGGCGTAATTTTCAATGCAGAAGTCATCTCGAACTTGGATTTTCTTTTCCGAGACAATCTCAAAAACGCGGCCAGAAGCCTCGGGCAAGTTGGCATAAGACCCCGTCAAGACAAAACGGCTGTACTTACCGCCTTTGAATTTTTCGTGCGTGAGCTTTTCATTTAAATTTTTAGGCTCCGCAGCGAGCGAAACGCCGGCGCGATAGAGCTTTGGCCCTACTTTGTAGAGGCTCATGTATCCGGTGACCTTGTTATGTTCGGAAATCCCCGGAACAAGTTGATGCAATTCTTGCCATGCTTGCGGTGCAGTGTTTTGAAAGGGTCCAGTTTTCTCGATAAAGACGTAATGCCTTTCCGGCCAGGTCACAATCTCGGGTTCTTGCGTAAGTTTCATGGGGGCTCTTTGTGGACTTGCCATCCTGTTTCTCCCTTCGTTTAAACACCTCTCCGAAAATAGCACGGCTTATACACCGCCGGTAAAACCCATTGCAGTTAACCTGGATGAAGTTCGTTGACACAGGATGACACGTACTTTAAGATTGACGTTTGTCTCTACAGGGAAAGGTGTGACTAAGGGCGATGAGGACGTATGTAGCCAAGGGAGAAGAGGCCGAGGCGCTGAAGGAAGGCGCGAACTGGTTTGTGGTCGATGCCACGGACCAGGTGCTGGGCCGGTTGGCCACTAAGGTGGCGCGGATTTTGATCGGCAAGGATAAGCCGAGTTTTACGCCGTACCTGGATTCGGGCGATCACGTGGTGGTGATCAACGCCGATAAGGTGCGCATGACCGGGAACAAGGTCGAGCAGAAAATTTATTACTCGCACAGCGGATATCCCGGCGGATTGAAGGAAGTTCCGGCGAAGCGTCTGCGCGCCAACAATAAGTCGGATTGGATGATTCGCGAAGCAGTTCTCGGGATGCTGCCGAAGAACAAGCTACGCGCGCGGCGTGCGAAGAAGTTGCGCATTTATCGCGACGCGGCGGGATTAGCGCGACATGCAGGGCAGAAGCCGCAGGCAGTGGCGCTGTAAGTTGCCGCAGAGCACAGCCAAAATTGGCTGTGCCACGTTGGATTAGAGATTCGGGGATTGTTGTTCTGGTGGGTTAGCAGCCTGCAGTATTCCAGTCTCCAGGTTTGGCGCCCCTTCGCACCGTTTTTGGTGCTCAGGGTGAAGGGTAGTATGCCAAATGCTGTTCCGCACGTTGCGGTGCCTTCCTTCGTCGAGTAGGGAGCAACCCCGCCCACGCGGGTAAGCCGAAGCGTGAAGTTTTGCAGGCTCCGAGTAGCGTGGGGCTGTCTGTAATTGAGGAGGATCGTTGAGTTCTACGGGTACGCCCATCGCGGGCACAAATTGGTTTCTGGGTACCGGCCGCCGCAAGGAATCGATAGCGCGTGTATTTTTGCGCGCAGGCTCCGGCAAGTTCACGATAAACAAGCGGACGGTCGAGCAATACTTCCCGAATTTCGCGTGGAAGCATGACGCCACCGAGCCGCTGAAGTTCACCAGCCTGGCGGACCAGGTGGATGTAGTGGTGACCGCGCGTGGTGGCGGCGTTGGCGGGCAAGCTGGCGCGGTGCGCATGGGATTGTCGCGCGCAATTGCGAAGTTCAATCCAGAGCTGCGGCCTTCGCTGCGCAAGAACGGTTTTCTAACGCGCGACTCCCGTATGAAGGAGCGCAAGAAATACGGGCAGAAGGGCGCGCGCAAGAGATTCCAGTTCACCAAGCGCTAGTCGCTGGGTGAGCGGACCCTTCGGCCGCCCGTGGCGGCCTCAGGGTGAACGAGCTCCGTTCCGGTCTTACCGGGACGAGATCACGGCCGGCAAGCTGCCGGCAAGAAGGCTGCTCTGCAGCGAAGTTGTCGTGGCCGGACTAAAGCCCGGCGCGACACGATCCGCTGCCGCAAGCAGCAATCCTTAGAGGAGGAAACTTGGCAGTTGAAATTACGATGAAGGAGCTGCTGGAGGCTGGAGTTCACTTTGGCCACCAGACGCGCCGCTGGAACCCGAAGATGAAGGAATATATTTTCGGGGAGCGCAACGGCATTCATATTATCGATCTTCAGAAGACCCTCAAGATGTTCCGCGAAGCAAGCCGCTTCGTGAGTGAAATTTCCTCGCACGGCAGAACGGTATTGTTTGTGGGCACCAAGCGGCAGGCGCAGGAAGCCGTGGCGGAAGAAGCCAAGAAATGCGGCGCATTCTTCGTGAATCACCGCTGGCTCGGCGGCACGCTGACCAACTGGGCGACCCTGCAGAAATCCATCAAGCGGCTGAAGCTGCTGAAAGCCATGAACGAAGATGGGCGCATGGCCGAGCTTTCCAAGAAGGAAAGAGCGCGGTTGGACCGCGAAATGAAGCACCTGTTTCAGAACCTCGAGGGCATCGAGAACATGGCGCAGCTTCCGGACGCGATGTTCGTGATCGACTCGAACGCGGAAGAGATTGCGGTGAAGGAAGCGCGGCGCATGGGTGTGCCGGTGGTTTCTGTAGTGGACACCAATTGCGACCCGGATGTGGTGGACTGGATCATTCCGGGGAACGACGACGCGTTACGCGCGATTCGTCTGTTTACCTCAAAGATTTCGGAATCCGTGCTGGAAGGCCACAACCTGTACCAGCAATCGCAAGTGGCGGACCAAAAGGCCGCGGCAGACCAGGCTCTGGTGGAAGGCGTCGAGTACGTCGACACCAGCGCTTACGAACGGTACGAGAAACAAGAAGGCGATTTTGTCGAAGGCGAAGTGCCGGCGGAAGCGCCGGAGGCAGCCGAACCCGCGGAGACAACCGTCCCGCCGGACGAGGAATCCAGGTAAGCAAACCGCGCTGGCATAGATTTCGACAGGCCCGGCGCTGCAGTCCAACCCAGGCGCCGGGCCGTTTTGCAGATAGGCGCATCTAACCGCATTACAGGGCGCGGCTAAGAGATTCGCATACGCGAGAAAGAAAAAAGGATGAGTACACAACCACAAGCCATGCAAATCCCAGCAAATCTCGTGAAGGAATTGCGCGAGCGCACCGGCGCGGGCTTCAGCGATTGCCGCGCGGCGCTGGTGGAAGCGGCCGGCGACGTAGAGAAGGCCATCAACATCCTGCGCAAGAAGGGCCAGGCGGCGGCGGCGAAGAAGGCGCAGCGCGAGGCCAGCGAAGGGCTGGTGGGGCACTACATTCATGCCGGCGGAAAAATCGGCGTGATCGTGGAAGTGAACTGCGAGTCTGACTTCGTGGCGCGCACCCCTGCGTTTCAGCAGCTGTGCCACGACATTGCCATGCACATCGCGGCGCTCGATCCGCGCTATTTGCGGCGCGAGGAAGTCACGTCGGAGATGCTCGAGAAGGAGCGCGACATCTATCGCGAGCAGGCGCGCGCAACCGGAAAATCCGAGCAGGTGGTGGAGAAGATCGTCACCGGGAAGATGGAGAAGTTCTACGAGGAGAATTGCCTCTACGAACAGCACTACATCCGAGACGAGTCTGTCACCATTAAGGAAATGATCGCTCAGGCTATCGCCAATTTGGGCGAGAACATTGCGGTGCGGCGCTTCGTGCGGTTCAAGGTGGGCGAAGTGAGCGGGGCCGCAGGTTCGACCGTAGAATCGGCGTCAGCCTAATCTTCTTTCTAAGTAGCGAGAGAGCGTCCCGAAATGCGGGGCGCTCTTTTTTTGGAGTGCGCAAGACCGCCGCACTCCAAAAGAGTAGCCGCCGCTTGTGCGGCGGCTGGCATTGTTTGTTACAATTCCGACGGATTTTCGAGCGCATACCGGAGAAACATGGCGAAAACGACAGCCGCGAAGCGAGCCTTGAGCAAACCTGCGAAAAGAAGCGAGCCGGTTTATAAGCGCATCGTGCTGAAACTTTCGGGCGAGTCGTTTCAGGGGCCGCAGGGATTCGGGATTCACGGCGAAACCATTCAGGCCATTGCGCGTGAGTTGAAAGAAGTGCACGCCCTCGGCGTGGAGATCGCCATCATGGTCGGCGGCGGAAACATTTTTCGAGGTGCGCGGCAGAAGGGTTTCGAGATCGATCGCGCCACCGGCGACTACATGGGCATGCTGGCGACGGTGATCAACGCGCTGGCCTTGCAGGACGCGTTGGAGAAGGATGGCGTGTATACGCGCGTGCTGAGCGCCATTGAGATGAAGCAGGTGGCCGAGCCGTTTATCCGCCGGCGTGCCACGCGGCACCTGGAGAAGGGCCGCATCGTGATTTTCGCCGCCGGCACCGGCAATCCTTATTTTTCGACGGACACGGCGGCCGCGCTGCGCGCCATGGAAATCAAGGCGGACGTGATTTTGAAAGCCACGCGCGTGGAGGGAATTTACGATGCCGATCCCGAGCAAGTGGCGGACGCGAAATTCTTTCAGCACATCACCTATCGCGACGTGCTGCACCAGGGTCTGAAAGTGATGGACTCCACGGCGATTTCGCTGTGCATGGACAACGGCATGCCCATCGTGGTGTTCAATATGAACACGCATGGCAATATCAAGCGCGTGGTGATGGGCGAGCGCGTGGGCTCGACAGTCACGCCGGCGTGAGCAAGAGGTGCTGTTTCTGAGGACGAGGATATGACGACGATCGCAACAACCAGGGACGCGATGGCCGCGGCGAAGACCCGCATGGAAAAAGCAGTGGAGGATTTTCGCAAGGATTTGGCGACGCTGCGCACGGGGCGGGCGAATGCTTCGCTGCTCGATAGCATCCGCGTGGATTATCACGGCACGCCCATGCCGGTGAATCAGCTCGGCACGGTGACAGTGCCGGATGCGACGATGATCGTGGTTTCGCCGTGGGATCCCACCGCAGTGCCGCTGATCGACAAGGCTATTCGCACCTCCGACCTGGGACTTAATCCGACCAACGACGGCAAAGTGGTGCGCGTGCCGATCCCCTCTCTCACCGAAGACCGCCGCAAGGATATCGTCAAGCAGTTGCACAAAGTGCTGGAAAATCACCGCACCGCGGTGCGCAATATTCGGCGCGATCTAAAGGAAGCCATCGAGAAGCTCGAAAAGGACAAGAAAATCAGCGAAGACGAGAAGAAGCGCGCGCTGGACGAGCTGGAAAAGCTGTCACACGCGGAGACCAAGAAGATTGAGGATCTGAGCGCGGCAAAAGAAAAAGAGATCATGTCCATCAAGTAGCGCAGCAAGTCAAGGAAATCCCCGAAGCTAGTCGCCCTGCCAACCCCATTTGTTTCTCATGTTTTTAGCATTTTATCCGCACGGTCTGAGCTAATTTTTCTTCGGAGCGGTCGCCGCCGAGGTTGATTGCTTGGACGGTTCAGCCCTTGCCCGCTCCAAGGTGAACTCCTGAGCCTCATCGCTCTGCACTGCGCGGACGAAAGCGTTGTAGTCCGCGGCGCGGTCGGCGGAAATTTCGCGCAGCAAGAAATTCAGATGGCGCGAGGCGGTGATTGAGCCGCCGCTCGCTTGATATCTAGACGCGAAGGTCGCGTAGTCGCGCTCGACGGACGTTCCAGTAGGCGTGCGAACGGCAGTTCCCTCCGGAAGATGCAAGGTCAAGTGAGTCTCAACATCCAGAGGCGTACCGAGGTCGATGGTGGACGAGGCGGCAAGCGCCGATTTGTCCGGTGGATCGGGCAAGCCGAGAAGGGGAAGCAGGGCGGGGATACGAACGGGTGTCTTCGACCAGTCGACAAATTTTGGTTGCACAATTTCGTATTCAACGGTCAAAGGCTGTTGCGTGGCGTACGGGTCCGACGCAGTCACATTGGTGATTTTGCCGCCAAAGCCGTCGGAAAGGGCAAGAAGCTGAGCGACATCCTTCCATTTTTCGCGGGGGGATTGATGAAAGGCGACGCGCAGCAACTGCTCATTTTCGCCACGCAGGGTGTAGTGAACTTTCGCGCGCAGCGTGCCGTCGGGGGCCAGGGAGGCATCGACGCTGACGTGTTGCGACGCCGCGAAAGGCAGATTCTTAGGAACGTCCTCGAAAAACCGCACATCACTCGTAGGAGAGAGGAGGAGCGCCGGCTTCCCGCGGATAGTCGAAGCGATCATTCCAAAAGGTGCTACCTCGACGGAAGGATCCAGCCAAAAGGTTCTCGTGGAAACACGGGCTATGACAAGAACGTTCGTCAGAATCGAAGGAATGGCGGGTCCACGTTGCGAACGCGTGCTGGGGACGGCTATGGCGAGCTTTGTTTCCAGACCGATGGACGACGTCAGGGCGGACAGCAGGCTGCACTTTTCTTCCGGAATAGCATACGCGGAAGACAGGATTGTCGCCGGGGACCGCAGGCGGAAACCGGTCGCACCCAGGGGAAGATCGACGGTCGTCACTTTTTGGGATACAAAATCGTAAACCGCGCGGAGTTTATCTTCGGGAGTGGCGGCATTGCGCGCCAACTCTTCCGCCTTGGCCTTGATCCTGGGGTCGGGCATGACATCGGTTCGGAAGGGCTCTTGCAGAGCCCTCAACACATCTACCCAGCTCGGAAACGTCGTGAGGACGACGTCCGAGTCAACGAAGAAAATAGGCAAATCAGAGATAGCTTTTGTTGAAGGAGTGGGTTCCTTGGCGTCGTGGGATTCAGAGTTTGTTTCGGGACGCTTCCAGCGATAAACCAAGCGGGCATTGCCACCTTCGCCCGATTTTTCGGTGTCGAAAATCTGGGCGGCCTGCGAAGTCCAGGGCTTCACGGCTCGGGAGGCAGGAAGATCGACCTCGAATAATTCTTGTGAGACCAGGGCATCGTGCGCCAAGTCATGCGAAAGATAGAAGTTCGGGGCGAAACGTCCGCGGGCGAGGGAGGTGACCACGCGGTACTCGAGGTTGTCGCCGGGGGCGAGGCCCAGGATGCGTAGGGACTTGACGCGGACGTCTTGGTAGGCAGGTGCGTTCACGACTGCGGGATTGGGCTGGTCGGAAATGGCGCTCGGGAGAATGTCAACCGTGCCGCCACCGGTGTGGGTGATGCGCACGAGTGGGAATTCGATTTGCTGGAAGGAACGGTTGTAGTCGAAGGAGAGCCGCGCGAACTGGCGGGCACCGAGTTCATTGTGGATATGCACGCGGGTGTGGACTTCCTTGCGGCTATCGCCATTCGCTTCAAAGCGCACGCGAGTTTCGAGCAGCTCGATCTGCGCCGGCAGCACCGGCGTACTTTCTGAAGCTTCGGACGATTTCGGCACCTGCTTGGCGGAAGGTGAAGGGGATTCCTGGCAGCGCACTGGCAAGGCGCCGAAAGCGCAAAGCAAAATCAGTCCGCAGATCAATCGCAGGGACAAACGTTTGGAAATTTGCGTCACTGGTGCCTCGTTGGGAGTGTAGGTCGCGCTGAAAATCACGTAAAGCGACGATTGACGAGCTAGTTTCAGGAAAGAAACATCTCCCTCGCCGTCGGTGCCCCGATCGCGCTAGCGTTTCGATTCTTTCGTAGGCTGCGCAACTGAAACCGAAACTAGTCGCGCGCGTCTGACGTAATAGGTTGTGGTGCGCCCTGTGGCGCGGAGGAGACGAACGGATGCGAAAGTTGCCTGCGGGTGTCGGAATCTCGGTCCTGGGTTTGAGCCTGGTGTGCGTAGGACTGGCGCGAGCCGATGATCGTTTCAAGGGCCCCGACGAGGATGGCACCAAGCCAGCGCTCACGAAAATCGCCGGCGAAGGCATGATGAACTCGCACGCCTTCCAATATCTGACGGAGCTGAGCGACAACGTCGGCGCCCGCGTCACCGGTACTCCCGAAGCGCAGAAAGCTATCGATTGGGGCATCGCCAAGATGCGCACCATCGGCCTGGAGAATGTGCACGCCGAAAAATGGCAGCTCTGGCGCGGCTGGAAGCGCGGCAATGCCGATGCCGAGCTCCTTTCGCCGATGCATCACAAGCTGCACGTCGACGCTATGGGCTGGACAGGCTCCACGCCAGCAAGGGGCGTGGAAGGCGAAGTCGTTCCGGTGAATTTGTTCGATCTCGATCAGGAAATGAAAGGCGTTTTCCGGCTGAAAGGCAAAGTCGTGCTGGTCGTCGCCAAAGGCAGTCCCAAAAAAGGCTTGGACATGATTTTTGTGCAGTTCGGCGACTTTCTACGCGCCGCGGCGAAAGCAGGCGCGCTCGTTGTGATCGGCGGCCAAGGCGGTTCAAAAGCCAGCGGGCTGAATCTGACGCACACCGGCATTCTCGGTTTTGACGCGGACTTCCCCATCCCAGTGGTCTCCATGACCGCGGAAGATCAAGGCCAACTCGAACGCTACTTGGAAGCCGGATTAAAGCCGCGCGCTCGCTTTAATATTCAGAACACATTCACAAACGGACCGGTGGAAAGCGCTAACGTCGTGGGCGAAATTCGCGGCCGCGAAAATCCCGAGCAGATTTTTGTCGTCGGCGCGCACCTCGACTCCTGGGATCTCTCGGAGGGAAGCACGGACAACGGCACCGGCTCGGCCAGTGTGCTCGGAGCCGCCGATGCGATTGTCCGTTCGGGAATGAAGCCGCGGCGCACGATT
>JGI12635J13318_1000093_pt1 | contig 21760 bp, 24 predicted proteins | sample BlaSpr_A8_OM2_M2_FD_13318 | JGI IMG/M metagenome (IMG submission 13318) | reverse complement strand
CATCGAACCGCGCTCGCAAGAACTGCTCGCGTTGATTCGCGACGATCTGCAGCGCGCCGGGCTCGACAAGCAAATCCCCGCTGGATTCGTGCTGGCCGGCGGTGGCGCGAAACTGAATGGTCTGATCGATCTTGCGGAACAGTATTTCCATCTGCCCATGCGCATCGCGGAGCCCAAGGGCCTCGCCGATATGCCCGAGCAGGTGGCCCAGCCCGAATATGCAACGGTTGTCGGTCTCGTGCTGTACGGCGCGAAAGCGCGGCGGGCGGCGCCGCAACGTGCCGGGAATCTGGTATCGAAACTCAAGTCCATGTTTGCCGGCGCGTCGTGAACCCACCCGAGCGGTGCGCAGCAAGACTGGAGAAGAATGAGGGGCGCATGAACAAAGATACGGGGATCCGGATGAGCTTCAGCGAGGAGCTCCAGCCGGCGAAAATCAAGGTGATCGGTGTGGGCGGCGGCGGTTGCAATGCGGTGAACCGCATGATTCGGGCAAAGGTCGAGGGCGTCGAGTTCATCGCAGCGAACACGGACCTGCAGGCGCTGAAGTTGTCGCAAGCGCCGGTAAAGTTGCAGCTCGGCGCGAAACTGACCAAGGGACTCGGCGCCGGCGCCAACCCCGAGGTCGGCCGCAAAGCCGCGCTCGAAGACACGGAAAAAATTATCGAGGCGCTCGAAGGCTCGGACATGATTTTCATTACCGCCGGCCTCGGCGGAGGCACAGGTTCCGGCGCCGCGCCCGTAGTGGCTTCGCTCGCAAGCGAACTCGGCGCGCTAAGCGTAGCCGTGGTCACCAAGCCATTCGCCTTTGAAGGCAAGCGCCGCATGCTGCAAGCGGAGCAGGCGCTGCAGGAACTCATCAACGCCGTCGACACCGTCATCGTCATTCCTAACGAGCGCTTGATGGAAACCGTCGAGCGCGGCACCAGCTTCTTCGACGCCTTCCGCATCGCAGACGACATTCTGCGCCAAGCGGTGCAGGGCATCTCCGACATCATCACCGTCCCCGGCATCATCAATCGCGATTTCGCCGATGTAAAAGCGATCATGCACGGCCAGGGCTACGCGGTGATGGGCACGGCCGTCGCTACGGGTACGAACCGCGCGGTGGATGCCGCAAATCGCGCGATTGCCAGCCCGCTCCTCGAAGACAACACCATCCAGGGCGCGCAGGGCATTCTCATCAACATTTCCGGCAGCTCCAGCCTAACGCTGCACGAAGTGCACGAAGCATCCTCGGTGATCCAGAAAGCCGCGCACGAAAACGCCAACATTATTTTTGGCGCCGTGCAGGACGACCAGATGAAAGACACGGTGAAGATCACGGTCATCGCCGCGGGCTTCAAGGAAGCCAACAGGAAACAAGCGCAACAGCGCCCATCCTTCTTACCTAAGACCTGGAAGGCCGGCCGCGAAGTCCCCGAGCCGCTGCAGCAACCGCAGCAGGTAAACGTCGTGCACCAGGTCCAGGAAAATGTCCGCGAAGTCGCTCGCGAGGTTCCTGCGGACGACCTCGATGTGCCGACATTCCTCCGCCGCCACGCGCAAAAAGCCTAAGGGAATTTCACGCTGGTGTTTCGCGAAGGGCGCAGTCTTCTGCGCCCTTTGTGCATTTGTCCCGGGTAAGCGGGCCGGTTCACCATAGTAACTGGGGCCTGCCGTACCGGAGGAAGCCGTGGCTCAACAAGCAATGCAGCTTGGCGCGTTTGGAGTTTGGACTCTCCAATTGAATGAACGTTTGCATCAAGGTGCTCACGGACAATTCCAAAACTTTTCCCCTGCGTGAATATCGAGAGCTGGCTTCGGCTATCCCCCAGAAGTAGATCTTCGATTGCAGTACGGCGGCAGACATCCGTCACGTGAACTCCGACATGCCCGCTAGGGCGTGGGCCATTTTTCGAACCTCGTCTTCGATCAGGGAACAGTCATAGCTTCCGTAAGCGATACGTGTGCCGAGGGCAGAATGGAACTCGCGAGCGTGGGTGTGTTGGGCAACTTCGAGGATGTTCAATGCGTTGACTCCACTGCCGGGCACGATAGTGATTCGATTGCAGGCGGCGGCAACCAATTCTGCAAGCACGCCGAGGCCTCGTGGCGCGGTGGGCGCGCCACCAGAAGTCAGAATGCGCGCAGCACCCGTCTCGATCACGGCTTCTAGTGCCGCGTCCAGGTCGGCGACATCATCGAACGCGCGATGAAACGTCACGGGGAGCGGCTGTGCAATCTTCACCAATCCTCGCGTGCGCTCCACATCCACCTGGCGGTCTGTCGTCAGCACGCCAAGAACAACTCCGTCCATTCCCAACCGCTTGGCCGCCGCAATATCGCGGCGCATGTGCGCGACTTCCTCCGGTGAATAGACAAAGTCACCCGCGCGCGGCCGGATCATCGCAAAGACAGGCACTCGCACTAGCTCACGTACGCGGCGCATCAGCTCTTCGCCAGGCGTAAGCCCGCCGAGGTGCAATTCCGTGCAGAGTTCGATTCGCTGCGCGCCGCCGCGTTCGGCTGCAACTGCGGCCTCGGCTGTCTCTACGGATATTTCGAGGAGATATGGGCTTGGCACGGAGCATAGAGTAGCAGGCCCCGCGTCGAGCAAGAGCAGAAGCTCAGTGTCGCAGGACGTCGAACCGCGCGATAGCGAATCCCATGGCCGCGCCGATGAAAACGTCCGAGGGGAAGTGCGCGCCGGTCGTTACGCGCGAGAAACTGAGGGCCGTAGCCAGCGCGTAAGCAACATAGGGAACCCACTTGTGATGACGGTAGCGTTGCGCGAACACGGTGGCAACTGAGAACGACATCATGGCGTGGGCGGAAGGGAAGCTGCTGCCTTTGCCGAGCAGGGAATTGTGCGTCGCGAAAAACGTGTCGTTGTACGCACCATTCGGCGGAAACTCCGCTGGCCGCGCTCTTCGCGTAATCGCCTTCAAAACGATCATCAGTATCGCGTCATTCGCGACGGCTTCGCCGGCCAGCAATGCCGTCCCTTGCCCATAGGAATCCCTGCGAATCAAACTCACCACATAAAAGCCCACCGGCACCACGGTGATCAGCCCGCCGCTCACGGAGCTCTTCAACACTTTGTTATAGTCGTTGAAAATATCGGTCTGGCGTACCTTTCGCTCGAGCGGCGGATCTTCTTTGATGAACGCTGCAGTGCCGCCAACGACAATCGCCGTAGGCAGCCAATGCTTTCCCTTTGCGAGCTTCACCGGAAAAAGCCACATGTCCTTCTCATCGTGCAAAAACCTGGCTGGCATTTTGCGCCAGGAAACTTCCAGGTCCTCAGGAGCAATCGCGGAGTGCGAAGCGGACGTGGACGTACTATTCGGGGGCTGCGGCGTGGGCGGAGCTTGCGACGCTATATCCTGCGCCCGCGTCGCCACCGGCGACGAAATCAATGCAAGGCTCAGAATGGTAAGTGTGGCAAAACGTGCACAGCCTAGGCAGCGGACCATACGATGAACATTCCCCCCCCGAACCGAATAGGCTTGCCAAGACAACCGCACCGGGCATTTGCGTCAAGTAAGATGACACGATCTCACAAAAGGTTCTCCAACTCTACAATCAAGCCCACAGTTCAATGGATTTCAGTCAGCCTGGCCGTCGACCAATTCCAGTACATGCCCAAGACCGCTGCGCCGTTCCAAGCCCACATGAGCGCGCGCATTTGCCCAGGCGTGTACGAACGTTCCTTCCACAGCACGCTGGAGTCCACAACGAACCACAAGACGCCCACGCCTAAGAATCCTGCAATAATCGCATCGTGAAAAAACCGGTAAACTATCGCCGTTTCGATACAGAGGAACGCGGCAATCAGGAACTTCGCGCGGACCGCGCCGATTTGCGTGGCAGTTGTTCGTCGCCCGCTCCGCCCGTCCGGCACGATGTCCATCACTTCGCCCAACACGTGCGAGTGCATGGCGAACAGCGCGCCAAACACAAAGGTCGGCCAGGGAAGCTGCGGCAGATGATTCAGCCAGCTGCTCAGCACAAAAACGAGTAGATAGCTCGCTTGGATCAGCACATCAAACGGAGGACGCCCCTTCCATCCCACGCGCGGAGAATTGTAGAGAGCAACCGCTGTCGCCAGCGCCGCATACCATAGCAAGATTTTCGGTCCGATCACGACCAGAAATAGCGCCAAGAACGGCAGTTGCGCGACCGCAATCTCCCAGTGCAACGCCGCCAATTGCTCCTTCGCGCCCAAAGATCCGAAAAGAAACGTACCCTTCCGCGGGTTATAAACATCCGCTTCTGCGTCCACGATATCGTTGACGCCGTAAAGCACCAGTCCCAGAGGAACCAAAACGTACAAGAGGCCGACCCAAAAAATCCACGAGCGAAGAAAGGCGCGATGCCCCAAAGGCATTAGATAAAACAGGGCCGTGGTGCTCCACAGGCCGGGTCGCGACACCTGCGTAAGAAACACCAGCTCCGACCAGAGCGTACGCTTGGCCACCGAGGCTGGCGCCTGTAACGTTGCCGTTTCCATTGCCCTACAGAAGACTACACAATCTAGCTCTCGGAATGTGCTTCCTTCCTTCACGTCTCCTACCTAGCAAGAGCATCCGCAACCTAGCCCGCGCCTGCGCCTCGATGCTTGTCACAGCCATTCCTTGTTGATAGGCTTGCGCTCCATACTCCGGGTCTCGGTCGGATTCTTGCTTTGCCCAGCCCCAGGCCGGAAGCGCAAAGGAGACCTTTCCATGAAAAACCTTTCCAAGCTCACAATGTGGCTGCTGGTCTTCGCGACCGCCGCGTTGGCCGGCTGCCAGGAGTCTTATCACGAAAAGGAAGAGCGCTATGTGCTCATCGCCGCGAATATCAATTTGCCCTATTGGCAGGAAGCGGGCGCGGGCCTGCGCGACGTCGCGAAGGAGATGGGACTCGGCGTCAAAGCCGAAATGGATGGCCCCGCCTCCTATTCCCCGAAGGAAGAAGTAGACGCCTTCCAAAAGGCTGTCTCCTCACACCCTGCTGGAATTCTTGTCTCCGTGGCAAATCCAGAAATTTTTCAGGCGCCAATCGCTGCCGCCATTGCCAGCGGCATTCCCGTGATTTGTCTCGACTCTGATGCGCCCGATTCCAAGCGCGTAATGTTCATTGGCACGGACAATTTCCGCGCCGGACAGGAAAGCGGCAAGCGCATCGCCGACATCCTAAAAGGTCACGGCGATATCGTGATTGTCACCATTCCGGGCCAGCTCAATTTGGAAGAGCGCGTGCGCGGCGTGAATGACGCCTTGAAGAAATATCCCGGCATAAAAATCGTGCAGACCATCGATGACAAAGGAGATTCCGCAAAGGCCTATGACGCGGTCAATGCCCTTCTCTCCGCCAAGAAGCAAAAAATCGACGGCATTATCTGCCTCGAAGCTTCCGGCGGAGCGGGTGCTGCCGGCGCGCTGCACCGCGTGGACATGACTGGAAAAATCGCCATTGTGTCGTTCGACAAGGATCCCGAGACGCTGGACTGGGTAAACCGCGGCGGCATCAGCGCCACCGTCGTGCAAAAGCCCTATGTGATGGCGTATTACGGCGTGAAATTCCTGGACGACTTGCACCACAACGCGGTGCACGAATTCAAGGATTGGCGCAACGCTCCCGCGTCTCCGCTGCCTGCGTGGGTTGACACTGGCACCGCAATCGTGGACAAGAGCAATCTGGCGGCGTTCCGCGAAGCGCTTACCGCTCACCCGAAACCGCTCTAATCGGAGTTCGTGTACGGCCCGCGCATTAGGCCAAGCCGAACGAAGCGAACGCTGTAATCGAAGCGCAGCCTAGCGCCACGCCCAGCACGATGCCGGCGAGTACGTCGCTCAGGAAGTGCATGCCGAGCACAATGCGCGACGCCGCAATACTGAACGCCACAAAAAACAGCGTCCCCTCCAGCGGCGGATAAAAATAACTGACCACCAGCGCGATCGAGAACGCTGTCATGGTGTGCCCGGAAGGAAAGGAAAACTTATCTGGCGGCAGCACTCTTGACCAGCAGTGCGGCTCCAACTGGCAGGGCCGCGGCCGCTGGCTCAACCTCTTCAGCAGCTTGAACACGAAGATTCCGCAAATGGCTGCTGAGCCCGCCGCGCCGATGGCGGCAAATTTCTGCGGTCCGCCGTAGACCAGCAGCATCACGCCCAGCCCATACCAAAGCCACCCGTCACCCATCCGCGTTGCAGCGATCATCCAGTAACGAATCCATCGCGGCGCGCGCCACCGGTTCAGCCGCCGCATAAGGCGGTGGTCGCGCTGCTCGATGAATCCCCAGACGGCTCGCGAGACGGTCATCGCGTCACCCCAGTACTTCGATCGTCCGCACTCCAAAACGTCAGCTCGCCAAATTCCTCTCCAGACCTGAATCCAACCGGCACAGCAACTGTAGCTGCTTCTCGTCGCTCTCCAGCTTTGCTGACCATCTGCGGCAAAAGCGAATTTCGTTCAGCCAGTGAGTCGCGGTGAACGCCGGAACAAATGCGGTCAACGGCATCAGCGGAAGGGTCCAGGGCTGATCGCTCAGCATCGCCAGCACGATGCGATAAACATCCGCGGTCAGCTTCGCGTAACCCCCGTGTGCCCCGCAAATTACTCCGCAGCCTGCGCGCAGTCCCGCAAGAAATTCCTCTGCCGTTCGCGCGCCGGGCACTTCTGTATAGGTACGCCCCACACCGGCAATGGTGTGCGAGTCGCTTCCTGCTATACCCACTTTCCCCAGTCGCCTCGCTAATTTCTCCGCACTGGCATTCGCCTTCGTCCACATCTGCCCGTTGCGGACTTCAAACGCCGGCACATACGCAAACCAGCGGAAATCTTCTGCGTCGCGGCTACCCGTCAAGCCCGAAAAAACGTGGTTCACGCTGAAGAAGAGTTTGCGCTCCGTCAGATACATCAACAGCGCGATAAAATCGCTGCGGCGTCGCTGTATTTCCGCATGGTCGCGCTCGCTAATCCCGTAAACGCCCAAGTGCATCTGCGTGCCGCTCGGCATCCGAACGGTCACTTCCTCGCTCAGAAAAAACTCCGGATAGTGCCGCAACTCCTCGACCGCGTCGATGGAATCGTGGTCGGTTATGGTTACAATGGACATGCCAAGGTGCTTGAGCCGCTCATACACTTCCGTCGGGTCGTTGTACGACTCGCGGCAGATTCGGCTCAAACCAGGCGCGTCGAACATTCCCGAAGCAACCGAGTGAACATGAAGGTCGCATCGCATGGATTTATTTTGCGCTGGCGATATGAACAATCTGTGAAGAGGCCGCAAATTCTAGGTAAATGTGCCTATGGAACTGCTTGAGCACATGAGACTTCCATCGTTATCCACATGGCATGGAGAGTGCTCTTCCCAGCGAAGCTCAGGCGTATGCCAGAATGCCCGCAATGAAGAAAATAAACGTTGTCTTCCATGACGGCGGCGGCGGCCACCGCAATGCCGCCGTTGCTTTGCAGACCGTTGCCGCCCAGGAGCAACGCCCCTGGCAGATCGAGCTGATTCAGTTCCAGGAACTCACCGATCAGCTCGACATCCTGCGCAAGCTCACCGGCATCCGCATTCAAGAACAGTACAATGTACTCCTGCAAAATGGCTGGACTTTGGGCAGCGTCTATCTCTTGCGTCTGCTGCAAGCGACAATTCGCGCATTCCACCGCCGGCTCCTGCGCCTGCTCGAAAATTTCTGGCGCGAAAAGCCCGCCGACCTGCTCGTCTCCGTCATTCCACATTTCAATCGCGAACTCTGCCAGAGCTGGAGCAAAATCTGCCCTGGCCGCCCGTTCGTCACGCTCATTACCGACCTTGCCGACTTCCCGCCGCACTTTTGGATCGAGGCGCTGGAAGAGCAGTATGTCATTGCGGGCACGGAGCGCGCCGCGGAGCAAGCTCGCTCGCTCGGTCACGACAACGCGCACGTCTTCCGCACCTCTGGCATGATCCTGCGACCCGAGTTTTACGCGCCGGACAATACTGATCCTATCGCGCTGCGCCAAGAGCTGGGGCTGCGCCCGGATCTAACCACCGCGATCGTCTTATTCGGCGGCCACGGCTCCAAAGTGATGTACGACATCACCTGCCGCCTCGACGCCGCGCAACTCCCTCTGCAGCTCATCCTGATTTGCGGCCGCAACGAAGAGCTCGCCGCAAAATTCAACGCCCATCCGTGGCGCATGCCGGTAAAAGTGATTGGCTTTACAAAGGAAATCCACAAATTGATGCACGCCGCCGACTTCCTCATCGGCAAACCCGGCCCTGGCAGCATCGCCGAAGCCATGGTGCGCAAGCTCCCTGTGCTGATCGAATGCAACGCTTGGACGCTCCCGCAGGAGCGCTATAACGCCGAGTGGGTCGCGGAAAAAGGAGTCGGCATCGTGCTGCGCAGCTTCCGCGAAGTGGTCAGCGGCGTCCAACGCATGCTCGATGCCGTAACTTTGGCCCAGTTCCGCAAAAACGTCGCCGCGCTCGAAAATCGTGCGATCTTCGAAATCCCGGAAATCCTCGCCGAACTCCTCCGTGAATCCGAAAACGCGCAAGCGTCTCGGTTGGCGGCCGGAACTTTGAAGACTGTACGCTAGCGCAGGATTTTCTGGAGTTCGGGCTTACAGCCGCGCGTGCTCCGCGCGATCCTTGTGCCGCAAACGCGGCCCTGCGCCCGGATTGTCTCCGCTGTAATGATTTCGCGACTTCGCGCAAGACGTCGCCCACCACCGCGACGCATATTTCGGCAGCTCGCACATCTTCACGCAGCTTCCCAGCCTCTTCGCTTTTGAACAATGGCAGTAACAGCCCCCGGCTTGCGTCGATTTCAGCCGGCTGGGCGTGTCCGCCAGCAAACTCCAGGACATCACCAAGAGCGCGCTGCCCAGCAGTAGCAATCGCCACAGCAGCGTTTTCGGGGAAATGTACGGTGTGAAACGTCCGCGCATGCCCGATTCTCTTGCCGTTTCGGCAAAAAACCGATAGCGCGTCGCGGCTGTAAAAAACGTTACCGTGGTCCTAGAACTAGGTCCGCCGCCCCCACCACTGCGCACGACACTTGTTTTCGGTGTTCAAGAACGATATCAACTCAACGCCCAATTCCCGATTCAGTTGGAGATCCGTTCCAAACTTGAATTCGCAATCCGATTCGGCACGAATCGTGACACGTTGAACATGGCGAAGGTTTTTGTAAATAAAGCAGTTACGGCTTTAGCGACAGATCAAGCGCATTGGCGGAAGGCGTGCATTGCATCAAAGCGTTGGCGCGTTTCCGATGACGAATTAAGAAGGGCGATGAGCGAGGGGGAAGGGGCTTGCTCGCCGCGCTTCAAGGTTCGTTCCCACCTGCCTCTGAGAGGGAAGCTAGGATGGATGACCCCACGCGTCGGTGTGAAAACGACACCGACAAATGGAAACGCGTCACTCGGGGCTCTTGTTCCCAAGCAAGGGCCCCACTTTTTTTGCCAAGTGGGACAGCCATTTCTGGCTGTCCTCCGCACTGTGAACTGTCTCTAGAAATCCGCTGCACTAATTAACCTTCCGCACCACCGGAATATTCAATTGCCGCAGCACATGCGCCACTTCCGTATCCCGCAGGCGTGAGGCGTCATACTCGAACGACAGATGACTCTTGTCATCGATCCGGAAGCGCCGCAAACCATAGGTGTTTGCAAACGTTCCAAGCGCGCGAAGCTGTTCTTCCATCAGCGGCTTCTGCAATTCGTAAGTTGCTTCCACGAGTGTCATGGCCGCATAGTAGCACAGACTTCAGTCTGCGCTTTCCGCGTTGTCAGATGGGTTTGGATAGGTACGCTTGCTCAATATAGGGGTAGGGGGTATACTGCAAGCCAGGGAACCGAGAAATGCCCGCGACCAGCGAACGGCGACGTCGAGCAAACGCTGCTTGTGCATGCGACACCGGCGCGCGCAAGGCGGTTGCCGTCGATCCTGAAATCAAAGCGGCCAATCGCCACCGCCTGCGCCGCATCGAAGGCCAAATCCGCGGCCTGCAAAAAATGGTGGAAGACGACCGCTACTGCCCGGACATCATCATGCAAATCGCCAGCGTGCAGGAAGCGCTGCGCGGCGTCGCGCGCAACCTGATGCGCAATCACTTGCACCATTGCGCTACGAAAGCCCTGCGCAGCGGCAGGAAACAAGAAAGCCAGGCGATGTATGACGAGCTGCTCGAATTGATTTATGCGCATTTGCGCTGAGCTCGAAAGAGCGAAAATAAGTAAGTCGTGAAGTAATAGAGCAAGGAGATGAGTTTGGAACGCGATCCAGTTTGCGGCATGAGTGTTGATCCTAATCAAGCCGCCGCGAAAGTAGAGCACGGCGGAAAAACCTACTACTTCTGCGCGCCGGGCTGCGCGAAGCGTTTCCAGCAAGCTCCTGAAAAATATTTGCAACCCGCGAAAACGCAAGCCGCTCCATCCGGCTTGGTAAACCTGCATGGCGCCTCACTGTCCTCCGCGGCAGCCGCGCCGGCCACAAAGGATGCAGCACAAGCAAGACACGAACCTTCAGTTGTGCCGACTGCCGACGAAGCGAAGCGTCAGCCAACCTCTAAAGGGCCCACCGGCGATAAGCAAGTCCGCTACACCTGCCCGATGCATCCGCAAATTGTCCAAATCGGCCCCGGCACTTGCCCGATCTGCGGCATGGCGCTCGAGCCCATGGATGTGTTCGCCGAAGTAGAAGCGGACCCGGAATACGACTCCATGCGTTTGCGCTTCTGGGTCAGCGCCGTGCTTTCCGTGCCTCTGCTCGTTCTGGGGATGTTCGGCGAGTCGCTCGGCCTGCACCTTGTGCCCACAGCCCTTCACTGGATCGAGTTCGCTCTTGCGACTCCGGTTGTGCTCTGGGGCGGCTGGCCGTTCTTTCAACGATTTTGGGCCTCGCTTGTGAATCGCTCTCCCAACATGTTCACGCTGATCGGCCTGGGGACTGGCGCCGCATATCTCGACAGCGTAATCGCAACCGTCTTCCCGCAGATTTTTCCTGCGTCCTTCCGTGACATGCACGGAGGGGTGCCCGTTTATTTCGAGGCCGCGGCGGTAATTACCACGCTGGTGCTGCTCGGCCAGGTGCTCGAGCTGCGCGCGCGCCAGCGCACTTCCGGAGCAATTCGCGCGCTGCTCAATCTCGCCCCGCAGCAAGCGCATCGGATCGCTGCCGATGGCTCAGAAAAAGACATTCCCCTCGGCGAAGTGCAGCGCGGCGATCGCCTGCGCGTCCGGCCTGGCGAGCGCATTCCTGTCGACGGCAAGATTCTTGAAGGCGCAAGCGCGGTCGACGAATCGATGGTGACCGGCGAAGCCATGCCCGTGGACAAATCCGTCGGCGACAAAGTCATCGGCGGCACGCTGAACGCCAGTGGCAGCTTCGTCATGGAAGCCGAACGCGTTGGAAGCGAAACCATGCTTGCGCAAATCGTCAAGCTGGTCAGCGAAGCGCAACGCAGCCGCGCGCCGATGCAGCGCTTGGCGGACAGAGTTGCCGCCTACTTTGTGCCCGCGGTTGTTGTGACGGCTGTTCTGGCATTTCTTGGATGGATGCTCTTCGGTCCCGAGCCGCGCTTTGCTCATGCGCTGGTCGCCGCTGTCTCAGTGCTCATCATCGCTTGCCCGTGCGCCTTGGGCCTCGCTACGCCAATGTCCATCATGGTAGCCGTAGGACGCGGCGCGCAGGCTGGCGTGCTCGTCCGCAACGCCGAAGCCCTCGAAACGCTCGCCAAAGTGGACACCCTGGTCGTCGATAAGACCGGCACGCTGACCGAAGGCAAGCCCCGCGTCACAGGCATAAAGGTGTTCACGGGAAGCAATTTCACAAACGACTCGCTGCTTTCTATTGCTGCGAGCCTCGAGCGCCTAAGCGAGCACCCTCTTGCCCGCGCGATTGTGTTCGCCGCGGAGGAGAAGAAACTGCCGCTTTCCACTCCAAGTGAGTTTCGCGCCATTTCCGGCCGCGGTGTGGAGGGTTTCGTCTCTGGCAAACGAGTTGTTGCAGGAACAGCAAGCTTTTTGCGCGAGCAGGGAATTGAGATCCCCAGGGAACAGCAAGCAGCCGATCCGCAGCAGTATTCCTCCGCTGCGACGCCCGTGTACGTGGCGGTGGACGCCCGCCCGGTCGGGGTCATTCTCTTGTCAGATCGAATTAAACCCTCCGCCCGCGAAGCGATTCGCGCCCTGCGTGCGGACGGAATACGTTTGGTTATGCTCACCGGCGACCGCCGCGCCGTCGCAGCGATTGTGGCACGTGAACTCGGCATCGAAGAAGTCGAAGCCGAAGTCCAGCCGCAGCAAAAAGCCGAGATCGTGAAGCGCCTGCGCAGTCAGGGCCGCATTGTGGCTATGGCCGGCGATGGCATCAACGACGCGCCAGCACTCGCGGCCGCCGACGTGGGCATCGCCATGGGAACCGGCGCCGACGTAGCCATTGAAAGCGCTGGAATCACGCTGCTAAAGGGCGATCTGCGCGGCATCGTGCGCGCCCGTCGGCTGAGCCGTGCCACGATCAAAAATATCCGCCACAATCTCGCCTTCGCTTTCCTCTACAACACGCTGGGAATACCTATTGCCGCAGGTGTCTTCTATCCATTCTTCGGCTGGCTGCTTAGCCCCATGCTGGCCAGCGCCGCCATGAGCTTCAGCTCCGTCTCCGTAATCGCCAACGCCCTCCGCCTCCGCAAAGCCCCGCTGTAAATTGCAGCTCGATTTATGTGGACCTCGCGCGCTGCTTTTCGTCTATTCACCAGATGCGAGTGGAACATTTGGTGTGTGTGTCGCGTATTGGTAGGTAGTGGCGGCTGATGCATGCGAGTTCATTGAGTGGGAGTCCTCTATGTCGAGCAATGGCAACGGCTTAAGCAACGGAAAAGACCGCAAGCGGCGCCGGCGTCGGATTATCTGGATTAGCGTCGCGGTGCTGATTCTGGCGGGCGGCGGCTATGGCGTGATGGCGGCGCTGCGGCCCAACCGCACGATCGACCCTTCAAAGCTTGCTTCCGTCGAGCGCGGCGATTTGGCGCGCGTGGTGGTGGCTACGGGGAAAATCCAACCTCTCTCGAAAGCGGAGATCAAATCCAAAGCCAGCGGCATTGTGAAGCAGATTTTCGTGGACTATGGCGACCGCGTGAGAGTGGGTCAGGTGCTTGCCGAATTGGACAAGGTGCAGCTCGCGGCCATCGTGCGCGGAGCCAGCGCGAATCTGGAAGCTGCGGAGGCCACTCTCGCTTCCGCGAAAGCGACACTCGAACGCAACAAAGTAGATGCCGAAGGGCCCGACGTTCCGTTTCTGAAGCTCAGCATGGAGCGCGCTGAGCGCGAATTCAAGGAAGGCGTTGTGTCCAGGTCGGTGGTCGAGGACGCGCAGAAGAATTATCAGATGGGGCTAAACAAGCAAGTCAGCGCGCAGACCAACCTGACAGTGTCGAAGGCCGATATTGCCAAAGCTGGAGCCCAGGTAGCACAGGCCAGGGCTGCGCTCGAGAACGCTCAAGAAGATCTGAAAAACTCCACGATCGTGAGTCCGATCGATGGCTTGGTCTTGTCGCGGGACGTGAACGTTGGCGATGCGGTGAGTTCCATCCTGATTCTGGGCTCGCAAGCCACGCCGATCATGACGCTTGGCGATGTCAGCGAGGTGTATGTGCAGGGCAAAGTCGATGAGGCCGACATCGGCAAAGTGTACCTGAACCAGCCGGCGCGCATTGTGGTGGAGTCGTTCAAGGACAAAAAATTCGTCGGCAAAGTGACGAAGATTTCCCCGCTTGGCAAAGAAAAAGACAATGTGACCACGTTCGAGGTGCGCGTTTCTATCTCCAATTCCACCGGCGAGCTGAAGGCCAACATGAGCGCGAACGCCGAAATCATGCTGGAAGAAAAGAAAAACGTACTGATGGTCCCGGAAGCGTCGCTCATCTACGACAAAGAACGCAACGCTACCGTCGAGAGTCCCGACGCCAAATCCGCCAACGGACGGAAGAAAATTTCAGTGAAGCTCGGCATTTCTAACGGCGTCAAAACAGAAATTCTGCAAGGCCTCAACGAAAAACAACAGGTCATCCTGCAGTAGTTGCGGCAGCGACTCCTATGTCCTTTCGCGATCTACTTAAAGACACGTTGGCCACGCTCTGGGCGCACAAACGGCGCACGCTGCTGACCATGTTCGGCATCGCTTGGGGCATCATCTCCATCACCGTGATGGTTGCCGCTGGCGAAGGCCTCGGCGTGGGCATTCAGAGGAACCAAGAAACTTTCGGCAAAGATGTGATGATTGTTTTTTCCGGACGCACCAGCATGCAAGCGGGTGGTACCCGCGCGGGCCGTGTGATTCATTGGGGCGAAGAGGATTACATCCAAGTGGCGAAGGAATCGCCGGCCTGCAAATACGTGATGCCGGAGCTCGGCAACGAGGTGAAAGCACACAGCGCATTTAACAGCGGCACGATTGATACGGTTGGCTCGCTGCCGCCGTTCAGCCAGATCCGCAGCGTTGATGTGGCGGAAGGCCGCTTCTACAACGACGAGGACAATGCCGAGGCGCGCAACGTCGCATTCCTCGGAACGGAAACGAAAAAGCAGCTTTTCGCCGAGCGCGATGCGATTGGCGCGACGATTTCGCTGAACGGTACTCCGTATCGCGTAATCGGCGTGATGAAGACCAAGGACCAGAATTCCAGTTACGACGGTTTCGACACGCGCAAGATTTTCATTCCGTTTAATTCCATGCGCCGCGATTTTCCCAACAAGCCGCCGGCGGTGAAACACACCGTTGACCGCATTCTAGTTGCGCCGTGGTCGCTCGAAACGCATCCCGATTGCGTGAGGCAAGTGCGCCGCGTGCTGGGACGTCTGCACAACTTCGATCCCCGCGACAAAGAAGCCGCCAGCATCTGGGACACGGTAAAGAACGCGCAAGCGAACCGGCTCATCATCGTGGGCATGGAAGTGTTCATGGGCGCCGTCGGCGTAGCGACACTCTTTTTAGGCGGACTCAGCGTAATGAACGTGATGCTGGTTTCCGTGCGCGAGCGCACGCGCGAGATCGGAGTGCGCATGGCCCTGGGCGCGACGCGCGAATCAATCCTTCGCCAATTTTTCCTTGAGACGATCTTTGTCGTTGCGATCAGTGGCGGAACGGGCTTGTTCGTCGCGTACGGTTTCTGCAGCTTGGTAAATCTGCTGCCCATGCCGCCATTCTTCGCGGGTCTGCTCGCAAACTGGAAGCTTGGCGCAATTTCCGTGGCCCTGCTCGCCCTGATTGCAGTTCTGTCCGCGCTCTACCCAGCAAATCGCGCCGCCTCCGTCGATCCCATCGAGGCGCTGCGCTTTGAGGCAGGTGGCTGATGCTGCGCGAAATTTTCAAGGAGTCTTGGGCGGCGCTGGGACGGAATCCAGTGCGCAGTTTGCTCACGATGACGGGCATCGCGTGGGGCATCGTCGCGGTCACCTTGCTGTTGAGTTACGGATCCGGATTTCGCAGCGTGCTTATGTATACGTTTGAAGTTTTTGGCAAAGGCGCGGTGGTGTGCTGGCCGGGGACTACTAGCGAGCAGGCTGGCGGAGAGCGGGCGGGGAAGCAGGTTCGCTTCGAGCAAGAAGACGCGGAGTGGGTGAAGGCGCAGTCGCCGTTGATCAAGCGTGTCACTTTGGAGACGGTGCGGTTTCAAGGCATTTCTCACGATCAGCGGCTTTCGGACACGGCGATACGCGGCGTTTATCCCGAATATGGCGAGATGCGTAACGAGATGCCTTTGGAAGGGCGGTGGATTTCTCCGGAAGACATCGCGGAGCGGCGGCGCGTGGTTTTTCTCGGTGCGCTGTTGCGAAAAAAACTATTCAGCGGGACTCCGGCGATTGGCGAGACGGTGCGCATCAACGGCGTGCGCTTCAACGTGATTGGCTCGATGGATACAAAATTTTCGGATAGCAATTATTTCACTAGCGACGACGAGTCCGCGTTCATTCCGTACACGGCGGCGGGCGATTTGTGGGATGCACGCTACGCCAGCGTGATGCTGTTCGAGCCGATCGCTCCCAGTTTTGAGGCGAACGCGATGCTGCAATTTCGCGCGGCGATTGCCAGCCGGCAGCGCTTCTCCGCGAGCGATAAGCGCGCGATCACGATGTTTGGTCGGCAGCAGTTCAAGCCGATTTACGACGGGATTACAATTGGGATTGAAGCGCTGCTGTTTTTTGTTGGCGCGATGACGCTGGGAATCGGCGGCGTCGGCGTGATGAACATCATGCTGGTGTCCGTAGAGGAGCGGGTTCGGGAGATTGGCTTGCGGCGCGCGCTGGGGGCGCGGAAGTCGCACATCCGGTGGCAATTCTTGATGGAGGCGCTGGTGATGACATTGGCGGCCGGCGCGATTGGCATGCTGCTGTCGGAGGCGATTACGTCTGCGATTGGCACGTTGCCGTTCCTGGGACCGGCCTATGAAGATGATTCCGGCAAGGTCGACATTCACCTGCGGATCTCGTTGCTCACGATGATGCTTTCGACGGGGATTCTGATCGTCGTCGGGGTGCTGAGCGGATGGCTGCCCGCGATGCAGGCGGCAAAACTGGACCCGGTGGAAGCACTAAGGTACGAATGAGCGGGTACGGAGCCGCCATACCCCCCACCCCTATCGTCAACAAAAGAGTGTGGAACTGACTGATTTGGTGAGCCTTAGTCGATTCCCATCGCGCAAAAGAGTGCGCAACCTACCGATATGACTTGGGTTACATCGAAGTAATAGCAAATAAAAGGCTTACATTGAAAGCGGAAGAACGGAACCCGCGGAAAGCGTACGTTTACCCAAGGAAGAGTGTATCATAAACTAAACAAAAGTCAAGGGGAATCGGCGAGGCCAAGTTAGTTTTGGGCGAGGAGGGCGTCGAAGTAGGCGCGCATTTCGGGGGAGTCCCACTCCTGGAATCCGATGACCTTGCGGGCGATCTTGCCGTGGCGGTCGATGATGTACGCTTCGGGGATCATAGAGGTGCCGTAAGAGAGGGCGATGGGAGAACTGCGGTCCTTGGTAGCGGGGTCGCGGTAACTGGGGAAGGTCACGCCCTGGTCGATAAGGAATTTGGAGAAGGCGTAGGGGTCTTCGTCGGCGGCGACTCCGAGTACGAGAGCATTGCGAGACTCAATGTACTTGTGGAGGCGGTTGAGCGAGGGGGCTTCTGAAACGCAGGGTGGGCACCAACTGGCCCAGAAATCCAGGACCACCACCTTGCCGCGGAAGTCTGACAAACGAAGGGGCTTACCGGAGACGTCGAGGGAGAAATCCTTGGCGGTTGTCCCGGCGATGGAGGCTTCGCCCTGGCGGTAGCTGGGCATGGCGAAGGCGACGATCATACCAATCCCGAGGGCCAGCGCGCCCCAAGCCAGGAGTCTTCGGCCCGTTCCCATGAATGCTATACTAACGTAACTGCCCCGAATCGCGAACCGTCGCTCCAACAACAACATGTCGACTGATTCCCCGAAGAGCGAAGCCGCTGCTGCCGTCTCTGAACCCTCGCCTAATGAGCGTATTACGGCGATTGTGCCGGCGCGCAACGAAGAGATGACGATTGAGACGTGTGTGAGATCGCTCGCACGGCAGGGGGAGATTGCAGAGATCTTTGTGGTGAACGATCATTCGACCGATCGCACGGCGGAGGTTGTGCGCGGACTGATGGGGGAAATCCGGAATTTGCAGTTGCTGGAGGCGCGGGAGATTCCCGCCGGGTGGCTCGGCAAGAATCATGCAGTGTGGGAGGGCGCGAAGCACGCGACGAGCCGATGGCTATTGTTCACGGATGCGGATGCCGAGCTGCGGGATGGAGCTACGGCGCGGGCTTTACGTATTGCGGAGGAGACACGTGCGGCGCTTGTGTCGTTTTCGCCGGAGCAAATCACCGAGGCTTGGTACGAAAGGGCTCTGATTCCGTTTGTGTACTACCGCCTGGCCAAATACTTCCCGTACGACGCGGTGAATGACGCAAAGTCGGGGGCGGCCGCGGCGAACGGTCAATTCTTGATGATTCGCGGCGATGTCTACGATGCGATTGGCGGGCATGAGAGTGTTGCGGGAGAAGTGTTGGAGGATGTTGCGCTGGCGAAGCGGGCGAAAGCGGCGGGATATCGGATTTGGTTTGGTTCGGGCGCAGAGGTAGTGTGCGTGAGGATGTACCGCTCGTTCGGAGCGATGTGGGAGGGATGGAAAAAGAACCTGTATTTATTGGTGGGAGGGACGCCCGGCGCGGTGTATCGCGAGTTGTTTTCCGTAGTGCCATGGATTCCGTTTGCTTTACTAGCTCTCGGGTTGAAAGCGCCGATTGCCTTTGTGGCGGGATTAGGGCTTCTGTTAGCGCGGCATGCGGTATATGCGAGCACGCTGTTGCGTAACCAATTCAGGGGTATCTACATCCTGTATTACATACCGGCCGTGGTGTTGTATGCGGGTGTGCTTTGGGCGTCGTACCGGGCACATGCGCAAGGAGTTGTGGAGTGGAAGGGGCGGCGGGTTTCGGTGAAAGCAGCGGGGTAGCGAGAGCGATATGGTTTTGATTACGCGGAAGATCGAGTTTTCGGCTTCGCATCTTTACCACAATCCGGCGCTTTCGCCGGAGGAGAACCGGCGCGTCTTTGGCAAGTGCAATAATCCACACGGACACGGACACAATTACACGCTGGAAGTTACGGTGGCGGGAGAGCCGGACCCGGTTACCGGGATGGTGTTGGATTTGAAGGAATTGAAGGAGATTTTGGAGCGCGAAGTGATGCAGCGGATGGATCACCGGTTTTTGAATTATGAGGTGGCGGAGCTGAAGGGGCAGATTCCGACGTGCGAGAACATTGCGCGGGTGATCTGGGAATTGCTGGACCCCAAGATCAAGCAGGGACGGTTGCATCGCGTGCGGTTGCACGAATCAGCGGATTTGTTTGCGGATTGTTATCGGAATGGAGCGGGAGCGGTTTAGTGGAAAACGCAACGCGTAGCGGGAACGATCTTGCCGAGCTGGGGCGCAGCAATGCTGCGCCCCCACGGCCGGCGGGAGTGAAAATTGAATTGGGGCGGCGGTACCGGTTCGCGGCTTCGCACCGGTTGCATACGGAGAAGTTGAGCGAGGAGGAGAACGCGCGGGTGTTCGGGAAATGCGCGAATCCTTACGGACACGGGCACAACTATGTGCTGGAGGTCAGCGTCTCGGGTGACGTGGATCCGGCGACGGGGATGATAGCGAATTTGGCGGAGCTGGATAGCTTTGTAGAGCGCGAGGTGCTCGAGGCATTCGATCATCATTCGCTGAATGAGGACGTCGAGGCGTTTCGAAATGTTGTGCCGACGACGGAGAATGTGTGCATCGAGATTTTTAGGCGGCTGAAGAGATTTCCGAGCGCCAAGCTGGAGCGGGTGCGGGTGCAGGAGACGACGAATAATAGCTTTGAATATGCGGGAGAGAATGGAAGGGAGCGGTTGTGACCAAACCAACGGAAGAGATTTTACTCAACGAGAACAAAGAAGGCGCGAAGCTGGAGAGCGTGGCGTCTCTGGTGCGGAAGATGATTGCACTGATCGGGGAAGATCCGGAGCGCGAAGGATTGAAGAAGACGCCGGAGCGGTATGAAAAGGCGCTGAAGTTCTTGACCAGCGGGTATCACCAGAACGTGGATCATCTGCTGAACGGCGCGACGTTCAGCGTGTGTTATGACGAGATGGTGGTGGTGAAGGACATTGAGTTTTTCAGTTTGTGCGAGCATCACTTACTGCCATTTTTCGGGAAGGCGCACGTGGCCTATTTGCCGAGCAAGAAGGTGATTGGTTTGAGCAAAGTGGCGCGGCTGGTGAATATGTTTGCGCGACGGCTGCAGATTCAGGAGCGCATGACTAGCCAAATTGCGCACGCTCTCGAGGAAAAAATCGCGCCGCAGGGAGTTGGGGTGATTATCGAGGCGCGGCACTTGTGCATGCAGATGCGCGGGGTCGAGAAGCAGCATGGGCAGGCGGTGACCAGCGCGATGCTGGGGGCGTTTCGAGAGAACAAGCAGACGCGGGATGAGTTCTTGGCCCTGGTGGGGAAAAAGCAGAGCTGAGCGCGTGGTTCAGCGGAGCTTGCGACGCTTTGCGGCGGCGCGGGCGCGGCGGACGCGGTCGCGATTGCCGCAGGTCCGATCATTACACCAGCGGCGAGTGCTTCCCTTCGTGACATCGTAGTAGGCCCAGCGGCAGGCGTCGTTAGCGCAAATTTTCACGCGCTCGCGGCCGTAATTGGTCAATGTGTTGGCGAGCGACGCGGCAATCCTCGATAAAATCCAAGGCCAGCCGGACCGAACCGGTGAAAGCTCTGCGCGAAAACCATTTTGGTCCTGGAAGAGTTTCTGGCAGCCAGGCACCATGAGCGCGGCATTGAGCGTGCGGATGTCGCTGGCGCTAAGAGTGCGGCCGGCGGCTAAATTTTCGGCGACGCCGCGCAGGAACTCGCGAAAATCGGCAAGCGCACGGCGCGGAGCGGAGGCCGGAAGGGGGGCCGACAAGCGAAAATGACGCAAGAAATTGGCGAGCCAGAAGGGATTGCTGATATGGTCGGTCAGACGGCCAAAGCCGTCACGCTCCTGGCTGTTGACGAGGTCGATCCAGGCAAACTGGCTGCCGAATCCGGCTTTGCGATAATCCTGCAGGGTGCGAATCATGGTAATGAGATAAAGGCGCTTGACTCGTTACTGGAGCCGCACTATTCTCATGTAATGAGTATAGCAGATATAGGTCGTTACATGCCAGATGATGTTGGTATCACCCCGGTGAAAGCGGGGCGCCCATCATGAGCAGCGACAGCGCCACCGCAATTACGCAAGCTGCCAGCGCCGAAGCTGTGCTTGCGAGCCGGGCGCGCAGTATGCGCATTCGAGTTGCACTGGCCTTCTTCGCGATTTACATCATCTGGGGCTCAACATACCTGACCATCCGCTATGCAGTCGAAACTATACCTCCGCTGTATACTGCGGGATTCCGGCACTTGGTAGCGGGCACGTTCCTGCTGCTATGGTGCGTGTGGAAGAAGCTGCGGCCAACCAGGGCGCAATTGCGTGCTAGCGTTGTGATCGGAGCGCTGTTCTTCCTGGGCGGGCATGGCGCGCTGCACTGGGCGGAGCAGAGAATCAACTCCGGCCTGGCTTCTCTTTTGATTGCAACCGAGCCAATCTTTGTTTTTGTGATTGCCGCGGCCGCGGAAAAGCGCTGGCGCATGAACACTCGCTTGCTGGCGGGGATTGTGCTTGGCCTGGGCGGCGTGGCGCTACTGTTTGGGAAGAATACGCTTACCGCTGGGCCGGGAATGGCGATTGCGGCGGTGGTTACGTTGCTGGGCGCGCTCTCCTGGGCGGTCGGCATCATTTATTCACGCAGGTCGCATCTCTCCGGCCATCCGCTGCTGCTTTCCGCCCTTTCGTTGATTTCGGGCGCGCTGCTGCTGTTGGTCGCAGGAACCGCTATGGGGGAGGGCCGGGGTTTTCATTTTGCGGCCGTCTCGCATCGTTCGTGGATGGCGCTAGCGTATCTCATATTGTTCGGCTCGGTGATTGCGTTCACGGCGTACAACTGGCTGCTGGAGCACTATTCGCCGACGCTGGTAGCAACGCACACGTACGTGAATCCCATCGTGGCGGTGTTGCTGGGATGGCTGCTGGCGAATGAGGCCGTGACGCTCAATGTGGCGATGGCCGGGGCGATGGTGATTGGCGCGGTGGTGCTGGTCGACCGCGGCACGACGCAGTTGCAAGCCCGGAGCTAGATACGGCTCGGACAGCCAGAAA
>JGI12635J13318_1000090_pt1 | contig 21911 bp, 16 predicted proteins | sample BlaSpr_A8_OM2_M2_FD_13318 | JGI IMG/M metagenome (IMG submission 13318) | reverse complement strand
CCGCCATACTCCTGGCTGCGCTGCTATTTGCCGTACCAGCTCTCATCGACGTGGATCGTTATCGCGGCCAGGTAATCTCCTACCTTCAGCAGAAAACGGGAAAGCAGGTCGAGATCGGGCGGTTGGCCCTAAGCTTCTTTCCTCTTTCCATTCAGGTCGATGGCTTCGGTGTGAAGAATTCACCATTGTTTCCGCGCGGTTATGTCGTCCAGGTGGCGCGGATCGACGCTGGCCTTGATGCTGCCCCGCTTCTGCATCGCCGGGTAGTCATCAAATCCCTCGTGCTGGAAAATCCCGTCATTCACCTGATTTCGGATCCCGATGGCCCCTGGAATTTCGAAAATCCTCAAGCGAACTCGTCCCAAAAAGTATTTCCTCTCGGACCGATTGCCCTCGTACAAATCAAGCGCGGCGAGGTGATTGCATCAAATCTCCTGCCGTCCGACGCCCCGGGCCCCGTTTTGTTCGAAGCTCACGATATCTCCAGTGAACTCGCGAATGTAGATCTCGACGCAATTCTCAATCCTTCTTCATCCTCCGTCGACGGCCAAGGTACTTTGAAGGCCAACCGCCTGCGTTTCGGTTCGGTTCACGCCACAAATGTAAGTGCCGAGGTCCGCCTCGAGGCAAGGCAGATTGTTTTCAGCAATGTCACCGCGGAAACGTATGGCGGGAACATGAACGGCGAGTTTGTCTTCAAACTATCGGGAAAAACCCCAAGCTTCGCGACCAAAGCGGAAGTACATGGAATCGAGATGGCCCATCTTCTTGCCTCATTTGGCAATGCCCGCGGCTTCATGACCGGGAAGATGTCGGGAGACTTGACGCTAATTGGGGACATCGAGCACTCCTCACATCCACTAGCGGGCATGCGCGGAGTTGGACACGTAACTGTGCGCAACGGGGAAGTGCCCAGTCTCGAGCTAAACGCTAATCTGATGAAGCTAATGCATTTCAACGATCTTGGCCCCGCCAAAAAGAATCCGTCCTCGTTTAATTTTATTTCCACCGATCTGCAGCTTGCCAACCTGCGCATTGCCAGCACCAAAATCGATGTCGACGGCTACGGCGTCGATATTGATGGCTCCGGCGGTGTCAGTGTTTCCGGCTCGAACGAGCTCGACTATCGCGGCACCGCGCAAATCACCACGAACCAAGGGTTCTTCACCAACATCTTCGGCCGTCTGTCCGGAGGCAAATTGGTGGACGGCAAGTTGACGTTTCCCTTTCGCATCACCGGCACCATCCAAAATCCCGTCTTCTCCAAAGGTGACGATGACTAGCGAATCTGCCTGTCCCTTATGACTCACAATGTCTGACTGACGGAACGAGCGCTCGAAATCGCCTCTGCATATCCGCCAGTCGCACTCCTTCGACGTTGACCTGCACACCAAAATCTTCGCCGAAGCCCTCCGCGAACTAACATCTTGATGGCATAGGCGTCTGGTCGAGCGTGCGACTATTCCACTTTTCGGCTATGATTCGCCAAAGATGTCCAGCACTATCAAAGTCGTTTTGTTCCTGGCTTTAACCATACTTTGTGTCAGGCTGGTGGCGGCCTTTTTAACCAGCAGACAAGATCGTGTACAAACTTCCAGCTCTGCCGCAACATCCGATCCGAAGAGTGCATACCTGGAACTTCGTAACCAAATCCTACAACTGAAACGCGAGAAGATCGGACTCGCAGCTCCGTCTAAGCCGACCGAACCATGGGCAGTCATTATGGATTGGGGCGTGCTAAACGGCACCGCCACCGTCGTAGCTATCTCGGATGGAACCGCCAGTGTCTACCTCAGCAGCGGAGGTGGATCGATTGGAGGAGGGCAATCGCACGATCCGATTCACAAAGCTGCCCAGAAAATGGTATCTGTGGCGGCCGAGTTCCGATCACAAATGCGACCAGCGACGACCTACCCGTTGCCTGAACGAGGTCAGGTTATTTTTTACTGTATTGCTGACCTGGCAGTGTTCACCGCGAACGCAAGTGAAGAGGAATTGACTTCGCATCGTCATCCGCTTTCAAGGCTGGGCGACGCCGCACAGAACATCATCACGCAGTACCGTCTCATCGAAACGGCAAAGTAGCAGATGCTTATTGGGTAGCGATCACTTCTTTAGCGGAAACAACTGGATATCCCGAAAAAATACTTCGGCGCCTTCGGACTGAAACAAAATCTTCCCGCTCGCAGGGAACGCTTGCGACCCTTCATTGGCCAGTTTTCCGTTTACGAATTGCTTGACGTGATCGCCTTGTGCCACCAGCTCCAGCAAATTCCACTCCCCATGCGGTTTTTCCACCTCGCTCACGGGATCGCGATAACCCGTCACGTTATTCCATGGCCCTTTGCCGATCCGGTCGATTTTCAGCGCTGTTCCCGGCGGCCCAACCACCCGCACGCCATCTCTTCCCGTCACCGCGCCGCCATCCGTCATCCAAAAATCCCCTGTTCCACCCTCGATAATCTGAAATTCCACCGACCGCGGCCAAACCTTCTGCTCGCCCTGCACGTGATATAAAATTCCGCTGTCACGTGCCTGTCCCTCGCGCGGAGCGTACGTACCCTCACCCCACTTGAACTCCGCACGCAAATAGTAATTCGCAAACTCCTTCTTCGTGATGACGTACCCGAATTCCTTTCCCGAAACATGAATGGTCCCGTTCTCGACCAGGAAAACGTGATCGGGATCGTTGTTCAGTCCATGTTCCTTCAAAAACGTATCGAAGTTCGCGAGGTCGCGGCCATCGAACAAGACCACGGCCTTGCCGTGCGGCGGAATGTCGCTCTTCGCGCCAACGGAAAGTGTTCCAGCTAAAGCCAGGGCGTCCAGCACGCAGAGTACTGCAAGCTTTGAAATTCGCATGGCGGTAAAGATACCACGACCACGCCGCTCACTCCTCGCGCAGCGCGGCAATCGGATCCAGGCGCGAAGCGCGGTGCGCCGGCAAGAAGCTTGCAGCAGCCGCGACCGCCGCCAGCGCAACGATTGCCAGCAGAATCGTCATCGGGTCGTGCGGTTTCAAACCGAACAGCAGCGAAGTCGCTGTGCGCGCAGCAGCCAGCGATAGCGCGGCGCCGATGGCGATGCCCATCGCTAGCAGCATTCCCGCTTCGCGCATAATCAACCCCACGACGTTTCCTCGTTGCGCGCCGAGCGCCATGCGGATGCCAATCTCATTCGTGCGCCGCGCGACGGTGTAGGAAATCACGCCGTACAAACCCACCGTCGCGAGCAGCGCTGCGAGAAAACCGAAGAAGCCAGAGAGCGTCGCCATCAAACGCTCTTTCAAAAGAGACTCGCGGATTTGCGTGCTCAGCAGATGAAATTCAACGCTGATGTCTGGACTCGTTTCGCCGATCACCTGTTTCACCCCACCAAGTAAAACTGAAGCGGGCAAGTTCGAGTGAATCAGGAACTGCGGATACAGATCCGGCCGGTCGTCTTGCGCCGCGGCGACAAAGACAATCGGAATCGGCTCTTCACGCAGGTCGCGGTACTTGGTGTTTTTAACGAAGCCGACGATCTCGTAAACGGGCGTGGCCTTCCCCACATAGCCTTCCTCGCGAAACCGGGCGCCGATCGGATTGGCGCCATTCAAAATCTTGCTGACGAACGTTTCATTCACGATGGCGACTTTGGGCGCAATAGCCGTGTCGTGATCGTCAAAATCTCTCCCCGCCAAAAATGGTGTTCGCATTGTTTTGAAAAAGCCCGGCGAGACGCGGTTGAAATTGGGGGTGCCCTTCAGCTTTTCTGGCCCTTCTATCAACACGTTTTCGTTCCAACCGTTTCCGCTGATGGGCACGATGCCCACGTCGGCGCCTGAATCGACGCCCGGAATAGCGCGAATGCGATTCAGGAGTTCGCGCTTGAACTCTTGCCGCCGGTCCACGGCAAGATTCAGCCGCGTCAAATCCAGCGCTGTCACCAACACGCCTTGCTGCTGAAATCCCGGATCAAGCGTCAGCAAGTTGCGCAGCGTGCGCACAAAGAGCAACGCGCCCACCAACAGCACCAGCGACAAAGCTACCTGTGAGACGACTAAGGCGCGCCGCAGCCCGAAGCGTTCCCGTCCCGCGGTCATGCCGCGCCCCGTGGATTTCAGCACCACCACCGGAGCCACCCGCGTGGCGCGCAACGCTGGCGCGAGCCCAAAAATCGCGCACGTCAAAATCGCCAGCGCCGTGGTGAATCCAAGTACGCGCCAGTCCGGATGCAAGTCCACAAATGTGCGAGCATTTTGTGTGCTCAGGAATGCAACCATTCCGCGGCTCAATGCCTGGGACAGCAGCGTGCCCAGCGCCCCACCGGCAACCGCCAACAGCAAACTCTCCGCCAGCAATTGCCGAATCAAGCGGCCCCGCGAAGCTCCCAGCGAGAGCCGCACACCGATCTCTCGCTCGCGTGCGCTGGCGCGCGCCAGCATCAGGTTCGCCAGGTTTGCGCAGGCAATCAGCAACACCAGCCCCGCAATCGCTAGCAGCGTCCACAGCGGATTTTCATATTCCCGCCGCAAATTCGAGAATCCGTTTTCCGCGGAAAACGCGGCGAAGCGGTACTCCATGTATTTCTTCGCATCATCGGATTTGTAAACCGGCGGAAGGGTGGCTTCGAGAATCGCCGGGGAAATGGATTTGAGCTGCGCCGTCGCGCGCGCCAGCGTCCATCCTGGTTTCAGCCGGCCCATCGCGGAAAGCCACCAGCCGTGCCGCATGTCGTACATGCTTTCTTCGCCGCGTATTACAGGCTCTGAGCAAATCGGCACCGCCACGTCATACGACCGACCCACTTCCACGCCATAAAAGCTCGGCGAGGTGATGCCGATAATTTCAAACGGGTGCCCCTCGATCGTAATTTGTCGGCCGAGCGCAGAAGCATCACCGCCAAATTCGCGCTGCCAAAATCCGTAGCTGATCACAGCGCCGGGAGCGCCGCAGCCGCGATGGTCATCCGCGGCGGTAAACACGCGTCCGACGATTGGTTGTTCACCGAGGACGCGGAAGTAATCCCCGCTGACCCAATTCCCGCGAACATAATGCGCTTCGCCGCCGGTCGCCAAATTGAACTCGGTCGCGGCCCACCCAAAAATTCCGGAGAAGCCTTCCTGGTGGTCGCGAATCTGGTCCCACATCGGATTGGTGAGCGAGGAATACGGCCCCTCCATGCGCCCCGAAGCCCAATGGCGTTCGTCGACGCGAACGACGGCAAGTTCCTGCGGATTCTTTACCGGCAGAGTTCGTAGGCGAACTGCGTCCAGCAACTGGAAGATCGCGGTGTTCGCGCCGATGCCCAGCGCCAGCGACAACATCGCGATGGCCGCAAAGCCGGGATTCAGACGCAGCAGCCGCGCGCCAAACTTCAGATCCTGCCACAGGATTCCCATCGCCACACCTCCACTCGCCTGCCGTCACTGAAATAGACGATGCCTAAGATGTTTGGTCACATCGTCGTTTTCGTAAATTCCCACGCGCCACGAGCGCAAGCAGGTCCGGACCCTCGGCCCGGGCCAGCATTGGTCTTAAGTTGCACACTATAATCACCCGTGTATACTTTGCCGCAAATCACTCCAGGGCATTGCCGGGGCGTAACCTCCGCCCCCAGGAGCAATCCATGGGCGACACCTTCCGCGGCAGTAGAATTCTCTTCACCTTTACTCTATTCTTCACAGGATGTGGCCCCGCTGGCGGCGGCTGCTCTTCGGCGCCTCCCGCCTCGACCCCTGTTCTGGAAGACGTCTTCAAACCCGGCACAACACTGACTAACCTCGGGATCGATTCCAATGGCGAATTCGAGGCGCTCCCGAGTCCCTCGGTCATCGTTTGGTTCCGAGCTCCGTACCCGACTGGCGTCGAAGTGACCGTCAACGGGGTCATTCTCGAGCAGACCTCAGATATCGCACGCCAGCAAACGCTTGAATCGCAGGGCCTCGGCTTCTGGCTCCACAGAAGCGGCTCTCCGAACCTAAATGTTGCCGGCACTCCACGGTGGGACATTGCCGTTGCCGCCCCACCCGCTCTCAGGACCAGCGAGCGATTCACCATCGGCCTCACGGACACCTCCAGTAATTCCACAACCCCACGCAGCGGAACATTGACAGTGAAAGTGGCCATCGGCATTCCCGATTGGGTTTCAGTGCCGTTTAATCCGGAAAACGACAGCCAGGTCGTTTTGCTCGATGGCCAGCGCATTTCCGGCTGTGTGGATGACGAATTGTGGCGGGGTAACCACATCATTGATGTCGGTGACATGCGCGCTAGCGGTGGCTGCAACGAAGAGATCGTAGTCTTCACCAAAGGCAATGCTGTCCAGCTCTTCGCGAAGCTGACATCAGGCATCTGGACCGATTCCTTGCGTGACTTCGCTCTGGTGAATCTAAATTCTGGTCTCTTGCAAGTTCCCGTCGACGTTTGGCTGCTCGGTGCCGGACTGCAAACGCGCGCCACCGCTGATTTCGCGAACGCCGACATGATTTATGACACCTCCCGCTGCGGTGTCGCTTTCAATCCCACCTTCAAGGATGTCTCCGGCACTCCCGCTGCCGCTGCTCTTTTCGGAACCAACATAAACACTATGCAAAACGCGGCGTGGAGGGCTGCTCTCGCCGGAAGCGCGTTTTTCACCACTGGCAGAATCAACGTCTACTATGTAGGCAGTCCTTTCAGCGGTCAGAGCGCCAGCGGATTCAATGCCAGTCCCTACAACAGCAACATCATCGGCGTCGACACCACTGCTCAACCTGAGACGCTTGCCCACGAGCTTGGCCATTCCTTTACTCTCCTGCACACCACTGGGTTGCCAGGCTTTTTGCCAACCAACCTCATGATGACCGGCGTAACCGGACGCAACGCACTTACAGAGGGCCAATGCTTTCGTGTCAACGTAAACAAGACTTCGAGCTTGAATACTAATCTTGTCCGTGGCGGATTCATTCGCGATTGCCCGGACGGCACCACCAACTCCACGTGCCCGCCGTTAAGCTTTGACGTTCCGTGAGCATTGTGTTTTGCCGCACCGGAGGTAGCCGATGTTCTTAGAGAGCCTGAGCACCATTTTCCTTTCGTCCCTGCTGGTGGGCGCGCCCGCACAGGCCGGGGCACCAAGGGCGCCCGCGGAAAACTCAAAACTCTCCCAAATGCACCGTTCCATCGATGCCTGGATCGAATGCGACGATTGCAACGAAAGCCAGCAAAACGCCGTCTTTAAAGCGGGTCAAGCCGCCGTTCCGGTTCTCGTTCAATACTTGCGCGAAGGACCTTCACCCGAGAAGCGTGAACTGGTGCGGCGTCAGCTCGTCAGCGCATACCACGACCTCAAGGAATATGAAAAGCGCCACCCGCAAGCCACAGTACCTCTAAGCGAAGAAGAGTACGTTCGCACCTACCTGGACAACTATTCGGCGCGATACCAGATTCGCGCCGCCGCAGCGCTTGCCGCCATCGGCGGAACAGAAGCCCGAAGCGCTGTCGAAGCCGTCCTGCGGAATCCGCTGCGCGACGATGTCAAAGCGGCCTTAGCCAGCGCTTTGCAGCGTATGCGCAGCCGCTAAAGATCCTGGGCTCACGCGGTCAGTTTGAGTAGGCCCGCGAAAGGCGTTCATACTCTTGGCCGGAATGCTCGGGCAGGAGCACCCAAATGGTGTAAATACCGAGCGCGGTGCCAAATGGGGGGCGCAGCAGCGCCAAGAATCCGATGACTAGGCCGAGCATGCGTGCCCAGGGCTCCCGGTGAAATAGTCCCCAAGCCAAAACCAGATGCGCGACGCCAAATAGCGCCAGCAACCCACCGATCATATAAAGTCCGAAGGGCAGAAAATCGAATGGCCAGTTTGTGAAAGGCCGCCCGACTCCCCAGCCTGTCAAAAGAGGCAGTATTCGGCCGGCGATGAAAATCGATCCGACTTCCACGAAGCGCAGAATTCCGTTGGCCAGCCAAAGGCTTGCCAGAAGCTGAATGTGGCGCTGAACCCGTCCGTCGGAGACTGCCTGGGCCGCGGGAACCGGAACCGCGTTGGGCGCGGCGCCGACCGCCTTCCCGCAGGAGCTGCAGAATTGCGCACCGGCGGTGATGGGCGTCCCGCATTTATCGCAAAACATGGATTGATCCTCCTTGTACCTCAAGATACGCCGAGCGCACCGGGAAGGTTCCGGCGCCAACCCGGCGTGTTGGCCGCGCTGCTAGTGCATGCTCTCCATAAGTTCCTTGGGGGCCGGAGCATAGCGACGCAGCAGCGTGATCGAGAACACCAAGACCAGAATGAGGATCACGAGCAGCGCGAGCTCAATCATGGAGGCATGAAAAATGCTTGCGCCGTCGGTGGACCATTTTCCTTCTCTGGTGAGGCTGGTCATTTGCAAGCTGATGATAAGAACGCGCCGAATCGAAGCAATCAAGCCGACGACAAGGAAAGGCTCGGTGGCGAGCAGAATGTGCGAGCGAATGGAGATGCGGACGGTGTGCAAAATCTCTACGAGCATGAGAACGATCAACAGTTGATCCAGCACGCGGAGCGTTTCCGTGGCGATGGTCCAGTTGACGAGACCGGTCCAAAGCATGCGGGCCGCGCTGGCGATGGCCGCGGCGGCGGTGATGGAAAGGAGCACGGCAACGATGTGGTAGAGGGCCACTTCCGCTTTGCGGAGATAGTCGAGCGAGTGGTCCGTGGTCCCTTCGCGGTTCGTGGGCTCGTCGGGCATTGGGCGGATGGTACCAAACACAATCGGGGCGTTCAATTGACGTAATGGATGCACCGGTCTGCGCGACGCTGCAACACGAACCGTGGCTTTTAGTCTGCACTTCGCTTGTAGTACCCTCTCCGCCATCTAAGCCGCGCAAACGGAGACCCGCCGTGAAATCTCGCCTCTTGCTGTTTCTCTTCTTATTGTTCCCGGCCACGTGCGCCGCCGCCGAAGATTTCTTTGACATCAACCCCATCGCCGATGGCGTCTACGCCGCCATCGCCAAGCCCGCCTACAAGGTGAATTGCAACGCCGCCATCATCATCCTCGGCGACAGCGTGCTCGTCGTCGACACGCACTCCAAGCCTTCCGCCGCCCGCGCGCTCATCGAACAAATCAAAAAACTCACTCCCAAGCCCGTGAAATTCGTCGTCAACACGCACTTTCACTGGGACCACTATCAGGGCAACGAAGCCTATCCCAGTTCCTGGCCCGCCGGCGTCGAGATCATCTCCTCCGAAGCCACGCGCCAAAACATTCAGCGCATCGGCATACCGCGCATCAAAAACGAAATCGTCACCATGCCCCAGGAAATCGCCAATTTGAAAAAGGATTTGGAAAAAGCTACCACCGCGGAACAGAAAGCCGCCATCCAGGAGAACCTTCGCCAGGCCGAAGCCTACTTCGCCGAACTGAAGCTCATGCAAGTCACTCTGCCCACCATGACCTTTGACCGCAGCCTCATCCTCCGCCGCGGCTCCAGAACGGTCGAAATTCTATGGCTCGGCCGCGCCCACACCGACGGCGACGTCTTCGTCTTCCTCCCCAACGAAAAAGTCATCGTCACTGGCGACGCCCTCCACGGCTGGACTCCCTTCATGGGCGACTCCTATCCCTACGACTGGATCCAAACCCTCGACGCCGCCGAAAAACTCGATTTCGACTCCGTACTCGGCGGCCACGGCGACGTAATGCACGGCAAGCAAAAATTCGAGTTATGGAAACAATATTTTCAAGATCTGATGGACCGCACCGCCGCCGTCTACGCCGAAGGCGCCTCCCTCGACGAAGTCAAGAAAACCGTCTCCGACTTCCTCACAAAAAAATACGCCGACAAATTCGACCCCAACTTCCCCAAATCCGTAACCGCCAACGTAACCAAGGCCTACCAAGTAATCGCCTTCCCCCGCTGACCGCCTCAGGTGTAAGCCCCGGACTTCAGTCCGGGGAGGCGGGCCTTCCAGGCCCGCCGAAAAAGCACGCTCACCCTAATTCACTCCAATGTAGAGGCTGGGCTTCAGCCCAGCTAGCGAGCAAAGCGAGCGCTCCGAAGATTGTCCCGTTTTTTCGCCGCACGGTTTTTGTGCGCCGGGTCGCGAAGAGAGGAATCTCTCTGACCGAGAAGCGCCTTCCGGCAAGGCCCTTGACTGAATACGCTGCTGTAGGCCCCTCGCCTAATAAACTTCCAAATCATGCCCAATCACAACCTTCCCGTGGTACGTCTTCTCCACCTCCGCCTTCAACTGCTCGTCCGGCGTCCGGCCGGAAATGTGATACATGATCAACAGCCCTGGCTTCGCCCGGTTGGCAATCTCCGCCAGTTGCTCCGTCGAAGTGTGATACTTCGCGCTATACGCAGGCCAGTCCGGCATGATTGGCACTTTCGCGGTCGGCGAGTACGCTTCGTGAATCAGCACATCGCACGGCTGGCAGTGCGCAATCAACTCCTCGCTCGGACTCGTATCCCCGGAAATCACAATGCTGCGCCCCGGCGTGTCAAAGCGATAACCAAACGCTTGCGGCCATTGTCCATGCGGGACCCGGAACGCAGTTACCATGACCTTGTCGTCTTTGTACGCCACTCCAGGCTTCACGTCGTGCGCATGGACCACTAGCGCCGCCCTCTGCTCCAGTCCTGTCATGCGAATCTCGATGTCACGCTTCCACGCTTCGAGCACGTGCTGGGTCATCTCCTCGATTCCTTCCGGCCCGTACACATTCAATTCGCTCCGGCCTTGGATCCACGGCGTAAGAATCAAGTCGGGATATCCCGCCGTGTGGTCGGAATGCAAATGCGTCACAAACGCGACGGTGATCTTCGCAGGCTCCAGCGCCGCCGTGCCTTGCGCCGCCGCAGCCGCCGCCCGCCGCACCACTCCCGGACCGAAGTCCACCAAGTAAGCTCGATCCCCCACCACAATCGCTGTCGCCGGACCAAAACGGTCCGTAGACGGCCGCGGCGTTCCCGTCCCCAGCAGCACCACCTTCGTTCCCGCCGCCTGTTCCGCCCCCACGCAACACAATGCCAGCGTATACAGCGCGATTACCAATCCCAACTGGTAGCAAGCTCGCTTCAAAGCCGCTCTCCCTGAGCAAAGATATTTCGCGACGCGCGACCAGTTCTACTCCTACGCTTGCCGTCGAGCAAGGTCGTTTCGCTGCCCTAGCCTCAACTTGCCCTTGCCTTGTGGCACTCACGAGGCGCGCAGTAGAATTGGGCCTTATGCGTGGAAGAGGAGATTGACCATGGCGACTGCTGAGACGAAACCGCAGGTTTCGGAGTTCGTGAATGAAACGTTCCTGGATTTTTCCAAGCCCGAAAACCGCAAACGGATGGAAGAGGCCCTGGCGAAAGTGGCCGCGGAGTTTGGGCGCGAGTACCCAATGTACATTGGCGGGCAGAAGGTGATTACCACGGAGAAGAAGATTTCGACGAATCCTTCGCATCCGTCGCAGGCCATTGGGGTGTTTCAGTCAGCGAGCGTGGAGCAGGCGAATCAGGCGGTGGCAGCGGCCGCGAAGGCGTTTGAAACGTGGAAGCGGGTGCCCGCGGAGCAGCGGGTGCAGTGCTTGTTTCGCGCGGCGCAGATTTTGCGGGAGCGCAAATTTGAGATGAACGCGCTGATTGTTTACGAGGCGGGGAAGACTTGGCCGGAAGCGGACGCCGATACGGCGGAGACGATCGATTTTCTGGAATTTTACGGGCGGGAAATGCTGCGGCTGGCGGGTCCGCAGAAAGTTGTGCCAATGAAGGGCGAGAAGAATTATCTCGTCTATATTCCGCTGGGCGTGGGCGTAGTGATTCCGCCGTGGAATTTTCCGGCGGCGATCATGGCGGGAATGGCGATGGCGTCGCTGGTGACAGGGAATACGGTGGTGCTGAAGCCGGCGGGCGACACGATGACGGTAGCGGCGAAATTTGTGGAGATTGCGTATGAGGCCGGGATTCCGAAAGAGGCGCTGAACTTTGTGACCGGCGCAGGCAGCACCGTGGGCGATACGCTGGTGCAGCATCCGAAGACGCGCTACATCGCGTTTACGGGATCGAAGGAAGTGGGGCTGCGCATCAGCGAGCTGGCGGGGAAGACCGTGCCGGGGCAGATGTGGATCAAGCGCACAGTGCTGGAGATGGGCGGCAAGGATTCCATCATTGTCGATGAAGAGGCGGACGTCGAGGCCGCGGTGGAAGGCGTGGTGCAGTCGGCGTTCGGGTATCAGGGGCAGAAATGCTCGGCGTGCTCGCGCGCGATTGTTTCGCAGAAGATTTACGACAACTTTGTGCAGAAGCTGGTCGAGCGCACCAAGAAAATTAACGTGGGCCCGAGCGAGGATCCGAACAATTACATGGGGCCAGTGGTCAGCAAGAGCGCGATGACCACGATTTTGGGTTACATCGACGTAGGCAAGAAGGAAGGGAAGCTGGTGCACGGCGGCGACCGCGCGCCGGGAGATGGTTATTTTGTGCAGCCGACGATTATTGCGGACGTGGACCCGAAAGCGCGCATTTCGCAGGAGGAAATTTTTGGTCCGGTGCTGGCGGTGATCAAGGCGCGGGATTTCGACCACGCGCTGGAGATTGCGAATAATACGGAGTTTGGGTTGACCGGCGGCGTGTATTCGCGGAACAAAGAAAAATTGGAGAAGGCGCAGGAAGTGTTTCACGTCGGAAATTTGTATTTGAATCGCAAGTGCACGGGCGCGATGGTTGGCGCGCATCCGTTTGGCGGATTCAATATGTCCGGCACGGACTCCAAGACAGGCGGGAAAGATTATTTGTTGCTGTTCCTGCAAGCGAAAACGGTCGCGGAGAAAGTGAGTTAGGCAGGGAAAGTTTTCTCAGGCGAGCGTAGCGTTTATGTTTTTGTAGCGGCCGGGCTTCAGCCCGGCTAGCGAGCGCGTCAGCGCGAGCGCTCTTAGATTTGGGGATCGGGGCTTCAATTCCGACACGCTCGGTCTTTACAATTTAGAGCGCTCTCTGTGTTCGCCGGCGTCTGTGATCCACTTCAGCAGACGAAATACTGGATAGCTTAGCAGCAGGATGAGGAGAGCCAGCATGGCGGGGCTTGGCGGCCACACCTTGCCTTTGGTGAGGGCGTCTTTGAGGTCTGGCACGATGGACGCGATCAAAAAGAGCGCGGAAGCAAACAGCGCGATTCCGGTTGTCCAGGGATAACCCCAGGCGCGATAGGGGCGCTCCATTTGCGGTTCTTTCTTGCGCAGGGCGAAGAGCGAGGAGTAGGAGAGCGTGTAATTGGCGACGAAGAAAAACGAGAGCATGGCGATGACAATTTCAAAGGAGCCAAGCACGAAGAGTACGCCGACGATCGTGCTGAGGAGGAGAGAAAGAGTGGGAGTGCCGCCATTGTTCACGCGCGTGAAGGTGCGGAAGAATAAGCCGTCGCAGCTCATGGCGTAAAGAGTGCGCGAGCAGAAAAGCTGATTGGCGTTGAGGCAACTGAGCAGGGAAATCACCATGATGGAACGGATGATGGTGTCGCCATAGGGGCCGAAGATTCTCTCCGCGGCCGTGCCGAGGACAAAAGTGTTGCCGGCGATTTGGGACATCGGAAGTACGTAAAGCACCGCTGCGTTGATGAGCAGATAAATTCCCATGATGGTAGCGACGCTGCCGAAAATGGCGCGCGGGATGTCGCGGCCGGGATTGCGCACTTCTTCGCCGAAGTAGATGATGCCGTCCCAGCCGTCGATGGTGTAAAAGACGGCTTGGAGTCCGAACAAGATGGCCAAGGCGAGCGGCCATCCGGATGGCAGCGGAGGCGTCGCGGCGATCGATGCGGAAGCTCCGGCTCGGGCATGCCCGCCCCAGAGGAAACAGGCGGCTACGAGAATCACAAAAGCTGAAGTCTTCATTGCCGCAGTGACAAGCTGAGTGCCGCCGCCCCACTTGATGCCGCGCCACTGCAAAATGAAAAATCCGAGGATGATGAGGACGGCGATGAGCTTGACGTGGCCGGCGAGCGCCGGAAGGAGCTCACCGCTATATTCGCCGATGACGATGGCTACAGCGGCGGCAGTGCCGCAGGTGGAGAGCCAGTCGCTCCAGCCGACAACGAAGCCGGCGTAATCGCCCAGAGCGCGTCGCGAAAAATTGTACTGCCCGCCGCTGCGCGGAATGGCGGCGCCGAGTTCGGCCATGGAAGAAGCGCCGGAGAGCGCGTAGAGTCCGCCGACGACCCAGACGCCGAAAAAAAGATAGATGTTGGGGAGCCACTGGGCGATGTCGCCGGGGGCGCGAACGATTCCGGCGGCGATGGTGTTGCCAACGGCGGCGGAAATGCCGAACCACATGCCGAGGACTTTGAGGAGGCGGCCGCGGCTGCGTTGCGCGGAGAGGGCGTCGAAAGTGTCGCTCGACGCGGAGGCGCTGGGCGTGGAAGATAGGTCCGATGGATTCGGCAATTGGGAGTCTCAGGGACTGTCGGAAACTTGGCCATGATAATGGGCGTGGTAGAAAATGCAAGCTGGAAGTGGCGAACGAGGCGACGGAGTGAACGCTGAGGAAAGTGTTGAGTTGAAGGCGAAGAATGTGGCGCGCGTTGTATCGGACGCGCAGGGCGGCGTCGATGTGTCGGTGGTGATTCCCTGTTTGAATGAGGCAAATTCGATTGGAATTTGCGTGGAGAAGGCCGTGGGAGCGTTTCGCGCGGCGGGCTTGCGCGGCGAAGTGCTGGTGGCGGACAACGGGTCGACGGATGGGTCGATTGAAATTGCGGAAAAGCTGGGCGCGCGCGTGATTCGCGTGGAGGCGCGCGGGTATGGCTCGGCGTTGCGTGCGGGGATTGCGTCGGCGCGGGGCGCGTTCATCGTGATGGGCGATGCGGACGACAGTTATGATTTCAGCGAGGTGCCGCGGTTTGTGGAGAAATGGCGCCAGGGAAATGACGTGGTGATGGGAAACCGGTTTCGCGGGGAGATCAAGCCGGGGGCGATGCCGTGGCACCACAAGTATGTGGGGAACCCGGCGCTGTCTTCCTTGCTAAATTTATTTTTCAACACGGGAATTGGCGATAGTCATTGCGGGATGCGCGGGTTCACGCGGGCGGTGTATAACCGGATGGATTTGCGCAGCACGGGGATGGAGTTTGCGTCGGAGTTTGTGATCAAGGCGGCGCAATTGGGCGCGAAGATCACGGAGATTCCGATTACGTTGTGGCCGGACAAGCGCGGGCGGCCGCCGCATTTGCGGAGTTTTCGAGACGGGTGGCGGCACTTGCGGTTCATGTTGTTGTACGCGCCGAACTGGCTGTTCTTGTTGCCGGGTGCGGCGCTTGTGCTGCTGGGATTGGTGCTGGTGTTTTGGCTGCTGCCGGGGCCGCGGGCGCTTACGCCACGGATTACGCTGGATCTGCACACTATGATTTTCGGAGTGATTTTCACGTTGCTAGGGGCGCAGATACTTTCGATCGGAGCGTTTGCGAAAGTATTCAGTTATGCGGAGCGGTTTGATCGGAGCGGGACGGTGTCGCTGAAGCGGGTGCTCAAACGGGTGACGTTGGAGTCGGGACTGCTGCTGGGCGGCGTCCTGTTTCTTGCGGGGTTCGCGGGTTGCGTTTGGGTGACCTGGCAGTGGGTGGCCAGCGGATTTGGGCCGCTGCAGCAAGTGCGGCAGGTTTTGTTCTGGGCGATGTGGCTGTTTCTGGGCGTGCAGATTATTTTTGCTTCGTTTTTCTTGAGTATGCTGGGGATTAGCCGCGGAACGTATATCGGCGATTACGACTTGAAATAATGTCTTACACCGGGCTGGATCAATTCATTGCGCGGCAGCGGTTTCGAGCGGCATTTCCGCACATACGCAAGGGAGCGCGCGTTTGCGATTTGGGGTGCGGACTGGATGCGGCGTTTCTGGATTATGCGGCGGAGCGGATTGCGCATGGCGTCGGCGTGGACGATCAAGTGCAAGATGGCGCAGGGGGACGATGGCAGCGCGTGCGCGCGGATATTCGCCGGCCGCTGCCGTTGGAGTCTGGTCAATTCGATAACGTGGTGATGCTGGCGGTGCTGGAGCATTTGGCGGAGCCGGAGCCGGTGCTGCGGGAAGCGTGCCGGATTTTGGCGCCTGGCGGGTCGCTGATTTTGACCTGGCCTTCGGCGATGGTGGATCCGATTCTGAAAGTGCTGCACGGGCTGAGGCTTGTAAGCGATGAGATGGAGAGCGACGAGCATCAGAAGCGAATCCCGGTGGGGACACTGCAGCAGATCCTGCATCGTATCGGGTTCAATGAATTCATTCACTACACGTTCGAGTTTGGGTTGAACAATTTGATGGTGGCGGCGCGCTAACCGGGTTGGCAGCTACTGGCCGGAATCGTTTTCAGGAGCACCAGGAGGGGTGTAGGGTTCCAGGTAGGTGTTGTCGCTGTCCGGCGTGACTAGCCAGATTTTGCGGTCTTTGAAGTAGGCGAGGAGCTTGGCGTTTTGCTCGAGGTTGAGGTCGCGTGCCCACAGGACTTTGGCATTGTCGATTTCGGCGCCGTTGTAGACCCACTCGTCGTGGATGTTGTGATCGTCTTTGTCGTAGCGGACCATGATCAGGTGTTTGCCGGGACTGTGCTGGAGTTCTTCGGCGATGGCAGCGCGGCTGGGATCGCCTTGACAGGGCCACAGGAGCGGGTCGCAGGTCCCGCGAAAGGTGTTGATCCCGGTATCGAGCACGAGCATAAGGACGATGGCGCGCGACAATGCAACGCCGACGGGGCGATGGCCGATACGCATGGTTCGCAGGTGGCGAATGGCTTGCGCGGTAAGCGCAAGGATGACGCAGGTAACCGGCGCGGCATAGTGTGCATTGGACCAGATGACGGCAAAGACGCCGACGGTAACAAGCAAGAACGTAACAATGAGCAGGCGCGTCTTGCGATCGCGGAAGAGAAAAGGGATTGCGGGTAGAGCGAGCAGCTCTCCCACCCAAAAATAGGTGATGGCGCAGCGCCCTAATTTTTCCGTGCTTACACGCACAACGTCGGCCCAGGTGTTGTCGTAGTTTTCGCGTTCCCACCCGTTGTAGAAATCCTCGAACTGTTGATTGCGGTAGTGTATCTCGGGCTCTTTGTGATCCCAGAGGAAAAGGCCAGTGGTGTGATAGGCGCGCGTGTTCAAGACGTGCGGCATGAGGAGCGCGTTTCCGCTAAGACGCCAGTTGTAGTAGCCCATGAAAGCAGCGGTGAGAACAAGTACAAGCGTCAATGGCGCAAGAACGTCTTGCAAACGGACGCGCAATGGCTGTCGCGATTTGGTTTTTCCAATGAGCCACCAGAAAAAGCACGCTGCGGCAGGAATGCAGAAGAGAAAACCTTCGTAGGGTCGGCTGTTGGCGAGAATGGCGACGCCGAGGCCGAGAAGAATGGCATCCCGAATTTTCGGGCGCTTCGCGATTCTGGGTAGCGCTCCCAAAACTAACGCGCCGCCGATTGCCGCGGTGGCGCCTCCCCAATAGCTGTTCATCCAGTAGCTGGCAATGCCGAACTTCAGCGCAGCGAGCACACCGCCAAGGAAGGCCCACCTTGCAGGCAGCCAGCCTTGCAGCATCCAGAGAATTGCGGCGCACATGGCGGCATCGCTGAGTAGTACGCCGATCCACGGATGGCCAAGGATCTGACCTAGGGCCAAAGCGAAGCCCTGTGCGGGCGGATACATGGAGGCGTACTTGGGAAACCAGTTGACGTGGAAGGTTTCGAAGCTGATCCACATGGGGTGGGGCGGATTGGCAAGGCGGCCGTGCGCGAACGTGTCGGCCATCAGGAGGTAGCTGAATTCGTCGTGAATGCCGGGAACAGGTACGGGTAGCAGTGGCAGAGCGAGCAGGCGGAGAACAACAACGGCGAAGAATAAGACGATGAGGGTGAGGCGCTTGCGTTCGGCGAAACGGGAAACGGCTTGCTCGAGGCGATGGAAAAAGGTCTGAGCGGCTTGAGGAAAGAGGAGAGCGCCGCCGCCGAGGACGACGGTGAGAGACGCGGAGATGATGACGACGGTTAGAGTGCGGAGGGTTGATGGGTCGGCGAGAGGGTTCATGCGTGAGAAATTGTACGCTACAGGAGGACGAGCCACACCGAGAAGGAAAATCCGCCAAATGTGGGAATGTAGGTCTAAGGTTCGACTTCGATTTCAGTTGCGGCGCGTTCGGAATCTTTCGCTTTGCCGCCACCTTCGAGGAAGTCGGCTACTTCGAGGCGGAAGTTGCCGGCGTTTGTGGAATAAGCGAGGGCGGTGTCGAAATCGATGGTTCCGGCGCGAAGCAATTTTTCGAGCTCGCCGTCAAAGTGCTGCATGCCGTCGGTGTCGCCGTCGCGCATGGCGTCGAGCAGCGTCTTGCCTTCGCCTTCGCCTTTTTCGACGTAGTCGCGCGTGCGCAGGGTGGACTTCAGGATTTCGATGGCAGCGATGCGGCCTTTGCCGTCTTTCTTGGGAAGCAGGCGCTGAGAAATGATGAAGCGGAACGCTTTGCCGAAGCGGGTGCGTACGGCGTGCTGGTCAGTGGTGGGAAAAACGCCGATGATGCGCTCGACAGTTTTCGAGGCGTCGATGGTGTGCAGGGTGGAAAGAACGAGGTGGCCGGTTTCCGCGGCTTCGAGAGCGATTTCAATGGTTTCGCGGTCGCGCATTTCGCCGACGAGGATGACTTTGGGAGCTTGGCGAAGAGCGGCGCGAAGAGCGAGGGCGAATGTGGGTGTGTCGCTGTGCAGCTCGCGCTGGTGAATGGTGGCCTTTTTGTGGCGGTGCAGAAACTCGATGGGATCCTCGATGGTGAGGATATGATAAGCCTTTTCGGTGTTCATTTTGTCGATGATGGCGGCAAGCGTGGAGGACTTGCCGGAGCCGGTGGGTCCGGTGACGAGAACGATGCCGTTCTTCAGGTGCACGATTTCTTCGAGGCTCGAGGGGAGCTTGAGGTCATCGAAGCCGGGAATCTTGTCGGGGATTACGCGCATGACGATGGCGCAACTGCCGCGCTGGCGGAAGATGTTGACGCGAAAACGGCCGACGCCGGTGAGGCCGTAGGAAAGGTCGGCGGAGCCGTCTTGATCGAGCTTGCGGAGGGGATGCTCGTTGTCGCCCATGATGTCGTAGGCGATGGATTTGGTGTCGGCGGCGGAGAGGCGTTCGAGGCCTTTGTATTTCAGCTCGACGAGTTGGCCGCTGACTTCGATTTGCGGGGCGCGGCCGGGAGAGAAGATAAGGTCGCTGACGTGCGTGTTGGACTTGAGCATCGCAGTGATGAGTTGCGCGGTGTGGATGACGCGCTGAGCTGGTTGGGCCGGCGGCGGTGCGGTAGGTGTTTCCATGGGCCGTGAAGTCCTTGTACAGAAGCGACGTCTTGGGTTGCTGTGAAGATAGGTCGACGCGCTGACCTGTAACAGCTTAAGTATGCGGGACTTTTGGGACGCCGCGGTGAGCGGCGATGAGCTTGGTTGCGAGAAGATTACGTACTTGGACGGTGTCAGCGCAGAGGCTGGCAGCGCCCGAAACATTGAAATTGTGGCCATGTTCAATGTTTCGCGGCGGAGTCGATGAAGGCGGATATGTTAGATTTCAGTTTGGCCAGATCCTCATCGCGGAGATACATCATGTGGCCGGCATCGTAATACTGCTCTCGAATGTTTTTCTGTAGCTGCTCGGGCAGGCCGAGATGTTCCATGGTGTATTCGGTGGCAAAGAACGGCGTGGCCATGTCGTACAAGCCGTTTTCGACCTCGACCTGGAGGTGCGGATTGGCGAGCAAGGCCTGCACCAAGTCACCTTCGACATTGGGGGAGCCGGGGAAAAAGCCGCGGCCGGCCTGGTGCTTCCAGTCCCAGTTGGAGCCGACGCCTTCGCTGATGGCGTGGTAAGTCTTGTCCTGGCCGAATTTCAGCTCATCGCGAACGTAGCTGTTGAAAGCGGCGGTAAAGGCGCCGGTGACCGCCGAGCTTTGCGGGTCGGATTCGGCAAATTCACTCAGAAGATCATACGTCAGGCCGGAATAGCGGGAATCCAAGCGCCCCGTCGTGAGACCGCGATGGCGCTGCAGTTCCTCCATGAATTGACCGAGGGTCACGCGCAGGTTGGCTTTGATCAGGTAATCCTCCGTCAATCCGGTGTACCGGGACAGCTTTTTGGCCATGTCCGCCTTTTCGGCCGCGGTCAGTTTCGAGCCTTTCATTAGGGCGGAAGCGTATTCGGATTGCGCGAACTTGCGCGCGTCCTCGAGAAAGGCGTTCAGGTTCTCAGGCCGATCTTTCAGGACCTTGTGATACCAGGCGGTCGCGGCGTAGCTGGGGAGATAGAAGATATAGGGCATGTCCGAACCCGGATAGAAGGAAATGGTGCCGAGGTCGAGGACGGAGGAGATCAGGACGATACCGTTGAAGTCCATGCCATCGTGCGCTTGGAGGTAGTTGCCGAGAGCGGCGGAGCGGAAGGTGCCGTAGCTTTCGCCGATCAGGAATTTGGGGGAGTTCCAGCGGCCGTTGCGGCTGACGTACAGGGTGATGAACTGCGCGAGGGATTTTACGTCCTGGTCGACGCCCCCAAAATCCTTGTCCTGCGCTTTGCCAACAGCGTGGCTGAAGCCAGTTCCAACGGGGTCGAGGAAGACCATGTCGGTCTTGTCCAGGAGCGTGCCGGCATTGTCCGCAAGCCTGTAAGGCGGAGGCGGAGTTGCCTCGGCATTGGCGGTCAGCACGCGGCGTGGTCCGAAGGCGCCCATGTGCAGCCAAACGGAGGCGGAGCCGGGACCGCCGTTGTAGATGAAGGAGATGGGACGCTGCGAGACGTCTTTGTTATCCGTGCGGATATAGGAAGTGGAATAGATCAGAGCTTGCGGCTCGTCTTTTTCGTTCTTGAGGAGAATGGTGCCGGCGATGGCTTTGTAGGGGATGGTCTGGCCGGCGATTTTGATGGAGTGCTCGGTGACGGAGGACTCTTCTTTCGGCGGTGGCGGTGTGGGCTCGGCCGGCTTTTCTTTCTCGACGGTTTTGGTATCGCGCTCCTGAGTATGTTCCTGGGCGGACGTGGCAAAGGGCGCGAGGCTTAGCAGCAGCGTTGCGGCAAAAGCAGCAGCAAGATTCACATTCGGCTTCATCGGCACTCCGTAGATCGAATTGCAATACCCTTCGCAATAAGCGCTCAGGGTGAACCCCTCGCAACACCCCTCGGGGTAAACGAGCAGGAGAGTGTACAGCAATTGGAGGTTCGAGGTTGGAGGTTGGAAGAGACCCCCTCCCCCCGGTTTTTGCATAAGTGTTGATTCTGCAGGTGGTTAAAGTTCTTTGTTTTGATGCACTTTTACAAGTGTTGATTCTAAAGGGGGTTAGCAGAACCCAATACTGTAGCGCAGATTCGACAGTTGAGAGCGGGGAATGTGAGGCAACGCCGCAGGCACGGCGGGGCTGTAGCGCGAGGTTCACGGCCCAACGAGATTTGCAAATCTTCGACAATTTTGGAAAGAGCGAATACACACGGGGTTGCGGGGGAAAGGAGGGACGAAACGGGGACACTGTCAGCGAAACCTTGGGTTAGAGAATACCGCATCCGTTACTATTTGTCAAGTGAGAAATTAAGGGCTGTGGATTGAATGGGTTGCGGACGGATTCTGACAAGAAAAGAAAGGCCCAGACGTAAAATCAACGTCTTGGGCACCTGGCGATTTGGCTTTCCTCTCAGCGTCGAAATCGTCGGCGAATCGCTAACAGCAGAAGTGCAGCCTGCGCAGGTATCGCAAGCATTTCAAACATTTCTAAACGGCGGGCGCCTGAGGTAGCCGGTTCGATTGTTCTATTCCTTTGAAAAACTGCGACCTCCATCACCTCCATGAAATTGTCCGGCTGTACCGGGCATCCCGGAACACAAACGATGGGAATGCCCGCGCCCGATTCCCAATCCCAGCCCAGATAGTCGGCCAAACCCATTGCTCCCGTGGGGTTGCCCTGCATTGCATGGATTCCGCCGTACGTGGCG